>Ga0209514_10000391_pt1 | contig 92478 bp, 86 predicted proteins | sample Subgrocontami58m_FD_187452 | JGI IMG/M metagenome (GOLD analysis project Ga0209514, IMG submission 187452) | Subsurface groundwater microbial communities from S. Glens Falls, New York, USA - GMW37 contaminated, 5.8 m (SPAdes) (version 3) | ecosystem: Environmental > Aquatic > Deep subsurface >... | reverse complement strand
GGGAGCCGATACTGAAGGCGAAGGTAAAGAATTGGCTCGCCCAGCGCGAGGAGGTCTTGGCCTACTGTCAAGCGCGGCCAGTTGACGGGGGCAGCGGCGCGCTGTTGGTCTTGCTGAAAAGCAGACTCTAGATCGCCGCCTCGTTGGTTTCGCCGGTGCGTATCCGCACCACCTGCTCGACCGCGGTGACGAAAATCTTGCCGTCACCGATCTTGCCCGTGCGCGCCGCTTTGATGATGGCTTCGATCGCCTGCTCGACCATGTTGTCGGCCACCACGATCTCGATTTTGACTTTGGGCAGAAAATCGACCACGTACTCGGCGCCACGATAGAGCTCGGTATGGCCTTTCTGCCGGCCGAATCCCTTAACCTCGGTCACGGTCAACCCGCTGACCCCGATTTCGGACAAGGCCTCGCGTACCTCATCGAGCTTGAACGGCTTTACCACTGCGTCAATCTTTTTCATTGCGGCCTCTCATCCGTGTCGCGTGCATAGGAAGTATAACAAAAGCGGCGAATGCATAAGGCCTCGCTGCAAAATGAATTTTGCAACGGGGCGATCCAAGCGGATCGGAGGCGGGATATCCCCTCATTCCTGCACAGGCTTTAAGGGACAACGCGCAAACGCGCGAACGGAGCAACGCCGCAGGCACCCAGCCGCATACACATAACTTGCTACCCGCTCGATTTCTCCCGATACCTCGAAGTGATCGGATAGCGCCAGTCCTTGCCGAAACCGCGCTGGGTGATGCGTATGCCCACCGGTGCTTGGCGCCGTTTGTACTCGTTTCTCTTAATGAGTCCCACCACCCGTTCGACGTCTTCCACGCGCTGTCCTCCAGCCACGATCTCGGCGGGGCTCAAGTTCTGTTCCATGTAGGCGGACATGATGGCATCGAGCACGGCATAGGGCGGCAGACTATCCTGGTCGGTCTGATCGGGACGCAGTTCGGCCGAGGGTGCGCGCTCGATAATGCGCCGCGGAATCACTTCTCCCAGGCTGTTGCGATACTCCGACAGCCGGTAGACCAGGGTCTTGGCCACGTCCTTGATCGCCGCAAACCCGCCCGCCATGTCGCCGTAGAGCGTGGAATAGCCCACCGCCATCTCGGACTTATTGCCCGTGGTGAGAACGATGGAGCCGAATTTGTTCGACAGCGCCATCAAGAGCGTGCCGCGAATGCGCGCCTGCAGATTCTCTTCGCTCGCGTCCACCGGCCTGCCCCTGAACTCGCCTTCGAGCACGCAGAGAAAAGCATCGAACACCGGCTTGATCGGAATCTCGTCATAGCGCACGCCCAGGCGCTTAACCATGTCGCGCGAATCGAGCCAACTGATGTCAGCCGTGTATTGCGACGGCATCATCACCGCGCGCACTCTGTCGGCGCCGAGCGCGTCGCAGGCGATCGCCAGAGTCAGCGCCGAGTCGATGCCGCCTGACAATCCCAGAATGGCGCCAGGGAAAGCGTTCTTGCCGACGTAATCGCGAACGCCCAGACACAGCGCACGGTACACGGCCGCTTCCAAAGGCAGGGGCGGTGCGCAGGTGCCGCGCTGCGGTGCGCCGTCGACGATTTCGATATAGTCGAGCGCCTCCTCGAAAAACGGCAGTTGATGAGTCGGCATGCCGCGCGCGTCGAGTGCGAACGAAGCCCCGTCGAATACCAGTTCGTCCTGACCGCCGACGAGATTTGCGTAGACGATTGCGAGACCTGTCTCGACGGCGCGATTGCGCGCCACTGCCAACCGCGATGCATGCTGCCGCGTGTGATAGGGAGATGCGTTGAGCACCAGCAGCACCTGGGCCCCGGCCGCGCGCGCCAGGCGCGGCGCATCGGCATGCAAGATTTTCGCATCTGCGCCGCGCTGCTGCGCGCTCGCGCTAGCCTCGACCGGACCCTGTTCTCCCCACAGGTCCTCGCAGATGTTGATGCCCAGGCGCAAGCCGTCGACCTCGAACACCACCGGCTCGCTGCCGCAATCGAAATAGCGCTCCTCGTCGAACACCGTGTAATTGGGCAAATTGCGCTTGTAATAGGTCGCGGCTATCCTGCCATCCTGCAGTAACGAAGCGGCGTTGTAGCGCCGGCCCGCGGCGAGTTGCGGATGGCCGACGATAACCTTGATTCCGAAAAGAGCTGCTGCAAGCTCATCGAGCGCAGCCTTGCATTCGCGAAAAAAACCGTCGCGCAGCAGCAGGTCCTCGGGCGGATAGCCGCAAAGCGATAGTTCGGGGGTGAGCAGCACCTGCGCGCCGGCAGCCTTCGCGCGCGCGGCGCAATCCAGAATCTTGGCGGCGTTGCCAGACAGATCGCCAACAACGCAGTTGATCTGCGCAATGGCAATTTTGACCCTGTTATTCATTGGGGAATTATAACGCTTGCAGCGTGCCCACCCATCGCCAATAATCACGTCAGCTCGTCGTTCGTGCGTGCAAGATCACGCTATCCGCGGCAATGCGCAGCCCTGACCAATTCACCGCACAATAATTGAGGATATTCCGCCTTGCCCGAAGCCCAGATCCGCGTGCTCGATGATCTGTCCGAGGTCGATGCGTTGGAGTGGAACCGGCTCGCCGGCGGCCACCCGATGTTGTCGCATGAGTTTTTCCACGCGCTGCATCAGACCGGCTGCGCCAGCGCCGCTAGCGGCTGGCGACCGCAATTTCTCACGCTGTGGGAAAGCGATAGCCGCGAACGCGGAAACCAGGCTACGCGACGCCGCCTGCAGGCGGCGATGCCTCTGTATCTCAAGTCGCACTCGTACGGCGAGTACGTATTCGACTGGGCCTGGGCCGAAGCCTATCAACGCCATGGCCTCGAATACTATCCGAAGCTTCTTGCCGCCATCCCGTTTTCGCCCGTCTCCGGACCGCGTCTTTTGGCCACGAGCGACACTGCGCGCGCGGCGCTGGTGCGCGCAGCCCTGGCACTCTCGCAAAGGGTTTCATCGCTGCACGTGCTGTTTCCTCAGCCGCAGGAAGCCGATTTGATGCAGGCTGCCGGCATGATGCTGCGCACCACCGTGCAGTTCCACTGGACCAACCCCGGGTACGCCACGTTCGACGAATTCCTGGCGCAGATGTCGCACGACAAGCGCAAGAAGGTCAAGCAGGAGCGGCGCAAGGTGCGCGACGCGGGCGTGCGCTTTCGTCGCCTGCGCGGCGACGAGATCAAGGAACGCGACTGGGCCCTGTTCGTGCGCTGCTACAACCGCACCTACCGCGCGCACCACTCGACGCCTTACCTCAACCTCGAATTCTTCCGGCGCGTGGGCGAGTCCATGCCGCAGCATGTGCTGCTCATTGTGGCCGAGCTCGCGGGTAAGCCCATCGCGAGCGCGCTCAACTTCTATTCGCCGCATACCCTGTATGGCCGCTATTGGGGTGCGCTCGAGTACCTGCCTGACCTGCACTTCGAGACCTGCTACTACCAGGCGCTCGAATTCTGCATCGAGCAGAGAATCAGGTTGTTCGAAGGCGGCGCTCAAGGCAAGCACAAGCTCGCGCGCGGCTTCCTGCCGGTAAAGACCCTATCGGCGCACTGGCTCGCGCATCCAGAATTTTCCGACGCGGTGGAACGCTTTCTCGAGCGCGAGCAGGAAGGCATCGAACGCTATGTGGACGAACTGAACGAGCATACGCCCTTTAAGAGCGTGGCATAGACAGTGGAGAGCGCGACGACACGAACCCGCAGCGCGGCCGCACGCGCTTAGCGCGCGTTGGCCCCGCGTCCATTGCGCAAAGGCCAAGACAACCGGAGCGAGTCGATTTCAGCAAGCCTGCAGGAAGCGATGCGCCGAAGGCGGTAAGATAACGGCTTTATAGAGTCGAACTGCCGAGGATTTCAATGGCTTTTGCGCCACATCAGCCTGCAATCGCCACTGGCGCCTGTCCCGAGGCAGTCGGCAAGCGCTGCGTTTCAACCTTGAATTTTCTGGAGCTCCCGCAATGAGCGACACCCGCGTCACTCTCACGGATTTGCACAAACTGCGCCGCGACGGCGCCAAGATCGCGATGCTCACCTGCTACGACGCGAGTTTTGCCACACTGCTCGACAACGCCGGCGTCGACAGCATGCTGGTCGGGGATTCCCTCGGCAACGTGCTGCAAGGCCATGACACCACGCTGCCCGTCACCCTGGCCGACATGGTCTACCACGTGGCCTGCGTCGCCCGCGGCGCGAAGCGCGCCTTCGTGATCGGCGATATGCCATTCGGCAGTTATCAGGAAAATGTGGAACAGGCATTTCGCAACGCGGCGCAGCTGATGGCAGCCGGCGCGCACATGGTCAAGCTCGAAGGCGGGGTGACTTTTGCGCAGACGACGGAATTCCTGGTGAAACGGGGCGTGCCGGTGTGCGGTCACGTCGGGTTGACGCCGCAATCGGTGCATCAATTAGGCGGTTACCGCGTCCAGGGGAAAACCGCGGATGCCGCGAAGCAGTTGATCGAGGATGCGCTCGCGCTGGAGCGCGCAGGCGCCGGTCTGATCGTGCTGGAAGCGATCCCTGCCAAGCTCGCGGCGGACGTGACATCCAGTCTTTCCATCCCCACGATAGGCATAGGCGCCGGGCCCAACTGTTCCGGTCAGGTTCTCGTTTTGTACGACCTGCTCGGCGTGTTTCCGGGCAAGAAGGCAAAGTTCGTGCGCAATTTCATGGATGGCGCAACGAGCATTCAGCAGGCGGTGGCGAACTATGTGCAGGCGGTGAAAGACGGGTCATTTCCCGGACCGGAACACAGCTTCTAGAATTCGATGGCGGCAATGAATTGCCGTCATCGCTCGCTAACAGGCTGTTGAAAAACGCTTGCCGAAGACGAATATGCATTCCATCTTCATCCACCCTCAGGGGGAAGCGTTATTCAACGGCCCTGACTTGGGGGATCTAAAAGGGGGCCTGGATGGGAACGGAAGGGTCCCATCCCTTCCTTTGGCCCCCTTTTTCAACACCCTGCTAACCCGTCTTGCGCAGTCCGCCCAATAGCGCGGCGATTTGGCGCCCCGGTTTTTGCGGTTGTGATCGCGCCGACTCCGGCGCGGGCGCGGCCCTTGGAACATAGGGCGTCGAAAAGATCGCGTCGACCGGCTTCGGCTGCGGTTTCGTCGCGTGCGTACGCGCGGGGCGAGTCAGACTGCTGTACTCCGATCGGCGCTCGTGTCGCTCGTGCTCGGTATGCATCAGCCCAGACACACCCGAGGCGTCCGGCTCGAATCCCGGGACGATGGTCTGCGGTATCCGCAATTTGATGAATTTCTCGATCGCCGCGAGTTTTTCGTGCTCGTCTACGCATACCAGGGAGATGGCGCGTCCGGTCGAGCCGGCGCGTCCGGTGCGACCGATGCGATGCACGTAATCTTCCGGCGCGCCGGGCAGCTCGAAATTGATCACCGCGGGCAGCTCCTGTATATCCAAGCCGCGCGCGGCGACGTCGGTTGCTACCAGCACCGGGGTCTTGCCCGACTTGAAATCCGCGAGCGCCTGGATGCGTTCTGCCTGCGACTTGTCGCCGTGGATAGCGGCGGCGTGGATGCCGTCGCGCTGCAGCTGATAAGCCAGACGGTTCACGCCCAGGCGTGTGCCGCCGAACACCAGCACCTGGGAAAGGTTCTGTGTGCGTACCAGGTGAGCGAGCAGATCGCGTTTTCTCTCGCGCCTGACCGGATGCACTTCGTGGCTCACCAGTTCGGTCATGGCATTGCGCCGCGCGACTTCGACCAGCACCGGCCGCTGCAGCATGTTGTCGGCGAGCCGCTTGATCTCTTCGGAGAACGTTGCCGAAAACAACAGGCTCTGCCGCTTGGCGGGCAATAGCGCGAGGATGCGGCGGATATCGGGCATGAAGCCCATGTCGAGCATGCGATCGGCCTCGTCGAGCACCAGGATCTCGACCTGACTCAGCATCACGGTCTTTTGCTGTACGTGATCCAGCAGACGGCCCGGCGTCGCGACCAACACCTCGACGCCGGTGCGAAGCATCTGAATTTGCGGCACGATGTCGACACCGCCGAACACCACGCCCGAACGCAGACCGAGATGCTTGCCATAGTCGCGCACGCTGTCTGCGACCTGCGCTGCCAACTCACGCGTCGGTGTAAGGATCAGCGCGCGCACCGGATGGCGCGCGGGCGAGGCGCTGGTATTGGACTGAGGCGCAAGCCGCTGCAGCAGCGGCAGGGTGAAACCGGCGGTCTTGCCGGTGCCGGTTTGCGCGCCGCCCATGACATCGAGCCCCTGCAGAATTACCGGGATCGCTTGCGTCTGGATCGGAGTAGGTTCGGTGTAACCCTTCTCGGCGACAGCTTGCAGCAACTCGGGAAGCAGTCCAAGATCGGAAAAGGACTTAACGGTCATAAACCCTGCAAAGCGGGGCGCGGGGGCAGCGAGGCGTTAGCGCTGGAAAATATTGAAGATTGAATATATCCACGTAGTACCAATTTCTAGCGGTCCTGCAAGGTGCAGGGCACCGCGATGAAGCGAAGCGGGCATTATAGACTGGCCGCGTCCTGCGCGCTTGCCTATCATGGACAGCTCTGTGGCCCTTCTTGCGCCGTTACGCTAAACTCGGGGCTTCCTGGGCTCTCGCTTCTATTCCCCCGTTCCCGTCATGAGCCGATCCGCCGCCTTCCTCGTGGTGATTCCTGCTCGCTATGCGTCCAGCCGCCTGCACGGCAAGCCGCTTGCCGATATAGCCGGCAAGCCCATGGTAGTGCACGTGGCCGACCGTGCCCGCGCGAGCGGGGCCAAGGCAGTGTGGGTTGCAACCGACAGCCAGGAGGTGTTCGACGCGGTAGCCCGCCACGGCCATCAGGTGATGATGACCCGCGCCGATCACGCGAGCGGTACCGACCGCATCGCCGAGGTGGCCGAGCAACTGGGCCTGGCCGACGGCGACCGCGTGGTGAACGTGCAGGGCGACGAACCGCTGATCGCGCCGGAACTCATCCGCGAGGTGGCGCAGTCGCTGGCCGACCACAGCGAGGCCAGCATCGCCACGGCCTGCCATCCGATCACCGATGCCGCGTCGCTGCGCAACCCCAACGTGGTTAAAGTCGTGCTCGATCATAGCGGCCACGCACTGTATTTCAGCCGCGCGCCCATTCCCTATCCGCGCGACGGCTTTGCGTTTAATCAAGACACGCTTCCGGCGGGGCTGCCAAGCTACCGTCATATCGGCATTTACGCCTACCGCGCGCGCTTCCTGCATCTTTACCGCCGGCTCGAGCCGGCGGCGCTTGAGCGCTTCGAGGCGTTGGAGCAGTTGCGTGCGCTCTGCCACGGTTACCGCATCGCGGTCATCGTGACGACACATGCACCGCAAGCCGGAGTGGACACCGCTGAAGACCTTGCGCGCGTGCGCCGGATTTTCGCTGACGCACCCGCTCACGGCTAAGGCGGCCGCGGGGTTGGGACAGGAATCTTGAGATAGAAGGGAGCTTAGAATGAGATTCATACTATTGGGACCTCCGGGCGCGGGTAAAGGCACACAGGCGAGTTTCATCACCAAGAAATACGGCATTCCGCAGATCTCCACCGGCGACATGCTGCGCGCCGCGATCAAGGCCGGCAGCGAGCTGGGATTAAAGGCGAAGAAGATCATGGATGCCGGGCAGCTGGTGCCAGACGATGTCATCATCAACCTGGTAAAGCAACGAATCACAGAGCCGGATTGCGCGGGCGGCTTCCTCTTCGACGGCTTCCCCCGAACCATTGCTCAGGCCGAGGCAATGAAGTCTGCCGGGGTCAACATCGACTATGTGGTTGAAATCGCGGTCCCCGATGAAGAAATCATCCTGCGCATGAGCGGCAGGCGCGTGCACCTCGCTTCGGGGCGCACCTACCACATCAAATTCAATCCACCCAAAGTCGCAGACAAGGACGACGTCACCGGCGAACCCTTGATCCAGCGCCAGGACGATGCCGCCGAGACGGTGAAGGCGCGCCTCGCCGTGTATCACCAGCAGACCAAACCGCTGATCGAATACTATGCGAAATGGCAGGCGCAGGGTGATCCGACCGCACCCAAACACCGCAAGGTGTCGGGCACTGGCACGGTCGATCACATCCGCGACAGCATATTCGCCGTGATCAATTGATCGCGGTCGGGCAGCCAAGGTAACGCGCGAGATCTCAATGTCCAGTCCCATCCGCCGCATTGCCATTTGCACCGGTGGCGGAGACGCGCCGGGTCTCAATGCCGTCATCCGTGCCGTAGTTATCGCTGCCATCAATCGCGGCTGGGAATGCTACGGCATCCACGATGGATTCAACGGGATACTCTTTCCCGAGCGCTATCCTGAAGGCGGCGTCTATCGTCTGAGCCGCGACAAGGTGCGGGGCATCGGGCATCTGGGCGGCACTATTTTGGGCACGACCAACCGGGGCAACCCGCTGCATTTTCCAGTGAAGATGCCCGACGGCACGACCAGGGATATGGATCGCACCGGCGAGATCCTCGAGTTCTTTGCCAAGAAGGAACTGGACGCGCTGGTATCCGTCGGCGGGGATGGGTCTCTCACCATAGCCAACGCCCTGTACCAGAAAGGGCTGCGCGTGGTAGGCGTACCGAAGACCATAGACAACGATCTCGACAAGACCTTCACGACGTTCGGATTCGACACCGCGGTCGCCTTCGCCACCGAGTGCCTCGACCGCCTGCACAGCACTGCGGAGAGCCATCAGCGCGTGATGGTCGTTGAAGTCATGGGGCGCTACGCGGGATGGATCGCGCTTCACGCAGGGATTGCCGGCGACGCCCACGCTATCTTGATTCCGGAAATTCCCTTTGACCTGGAAAAAGTCGTCGCCAAAATCCACAGCCGCGACAGCTTGGGACGCACGCACTCCATCGTCGTCGTAGCCGAAGGCGCCGAACCCGCCCACGGTACGCGCGCGATTCGGGAGCCCGCCGAAATCGGTCACGCCGAGAGGCTGGGCGGCGTCGGGGAAACCATCGCCAAAGCACTGCAGGAGCGGACAGGAAAAGAGGCCCGAGTGGTCGTATTGGGCCATTTATTGCGCGGAGGCAGCCCCACCTCCTTCGATCGCCTGGCGGCACTGCGCTTCGGTACCGCCGCCGTGCGTGCCCTGGACGAAGGCCAGTCTGGAGTGATGGTGGCGCTTGCCTTTCCCAACGTGAATTATGTGGCCCTGGCGGACGTAGCCGGCCGCATGAAGGGCGTCCCCCTGGATTGCGACACCCTGCAGACCGCACGGGATATGGGGATTTCGTTCGGGGATTGAGCGCCGTTGCCGGACCGGCATTGCCCAAGCCGGTCTATGCACGGGGTCGTAAGCATTGTCGCACGCCGCCAAGAGAATGGACCAAAGCAAGGGCGGGTTGGGCTGGTTTTTATACAAGATCGTCGATCGTGCGCGGATGGCTTTTTCATCCGTGCACGATCGATGATCCGCGCGGACGGGACGCCGTCCGCGCAAGAGAAGGCACGACACTTCGAACTACCCCGGTGTGTTTGGGGCTTGTCAAGAAACCACCATTGCGCGCTCCGCGCGCCAACCGTGTTTCTTGTACGGATAGAAGGCATCCGTACAAGAAACACGGTTATGGATAAATGCAAGGGCGGTTTTCAATCAAGATCCCCGCTGGCGCACGGATGGCCTTTTATCCGTGCGCCAGCGGGGATCCGCGCGGACGGCTTCTCGTCCGCGCAAAATAGCAGCTCTGCGACTCTGACCCACTCTGACTAAATCTTCGCCTACTTCCCGGGATTGAGAATTTTCTCCACGTGGTTGAGCCGCAGGCGGTAGGCATCCGGCATGCCCGAGCCCAGCAACGGACGCAGATACAGGCGGAAGGCGTCGGTGATGTCGACGCCGCTCGCCGCGATGAACTCTTCCTCCATCACGCGGGTCTTCCCGGCGACACTCTCGAGCGGGACCAATTGGTAGTCGACCGAGTAAAAGCCGGTGCGCTTGATCGCCACCGACCCGTCGCGATCGCCCCACATCGCGTATTGCACCGCCTTCTCGCCCACTTCGCGCGCCTCGCGCTGATCGACATCCGAAACGCAGCCCATGAACGAGCGCTGCACATAGCCGAACGTGTCGCCGCGCACGCGCTTGATGCCGAGGTTGCGCTTTATCTCGTCGCACAGCAGATCGGCCAGCGCGCCGGTGCCGGAAAGCTGCACATTGCCATGCGCATCGCGCTCCACCTGGCGCGAAAGCTGGGTGATGATGGGGTTGCCCTGGCTGTCGTGTATACCTTCGGAGGCAGCGACCACGCAACGACCGTACTTGTCGTAGGTGGCTTTGACGTCGGCGACGAACTTTTCCGGGCTGAACGTGCGTTCCGGAAGGTAAATCAGGTGTGGCCCATCGTCTGGAAATTTCTTGCCCAGTGCGGACGCCGCTGTCAGAAAACCAGCATGCCGGCCCATCACTACCGCCAGATAAACGCCGGGCAGCGCGGCATTATCCAGATTGGCGCCCATGAAGGCCTGAACGACGAAGCGGGCGGCAGACGGAAAACCCGGCGTATGATCGTTGCCGACCAGATCGTTGTCGATGGTCTTGGGTATGTGTATGCAGCGCAAGGAATAGTTGGCGCGCCGCGCCTCTTCGCTGACGATACGCACCGTGTCGGAGGAATCGTTGCCGCCGATGTAGAAGAAATAGCCGATGCCGTGTGCCCTGAGTACCTTGAAGATCTCCTGACAATAGGCCAGATCGGGCTTGTCGCGCGTCGAGCCGAGCGCTGAGGAAGGCGTACAGGCCACCATCTCGATGTTGTGGCTGGTCTCCTGCGTGAGGTCGAGAAACTCCTCCTTTACGATGCCCGACACCCCGTGATACGCGCCGTACACCAACTCCACATTGCGGAACTTGCGCGCTTCGAGGACTACCCCTGCCATCGACTGATTGATGACGGCAGTGGGCCCGCCACCTTGAGCGACTAACACCTTACCTTGCGGCATAATCTTGCGGCTCCCATGGTCTAACGAGATCGGATCGACCGTTCGTGCCGTACGCGCAATCGCCCTGCCTTGGCGCGAACCAGGGGCGAACGAACCGGCAACGTTTCCAATCCAGTGCGCATTATATTCGCGATCGTCGAGCCTGGTCACGACACCCTATCCCATGGAAGTTCGGCCTGCTACAATTCGAAGTTTTCAAAAAATGACGGGCCGGCTGTCGCGGCCGGTATTACTCGGGGAGAAGTGAAATGACACCACTCTGGTTTACGCTGGCGTGCGGCGTGTTCGCGCTGCTATATGGCGGCTGGTCCATCAAATGGATTCTGGCGCAACCCGCCGGCAACGAGCGCATGCGCGAAATTGCCGCCGCCATTCAGGAAGGTGCGTCTGCATACCTGAACAAGCAGTACACCACCATCGGAATCGTCGGCGTCATCCTCGCGATTCTCATCGCGGTATTTCTGGGCATGCCGACCGCGACCGGTTTCGTCATTGGCGCGGTGCTCTCCGGCGCCACGGGTTTCATCGGCATGAACGTGTCGGTGCGCGCCAACGTGCGCACCGCCGAAGCCGCGCGCACCGGCCTCAATGAAGCGCTGACCGTCGCCTTCCGCGGCGGCGCCATCACCGGGCTCCTGGTGGTGGGCCTGGGCTTACTCGGCGTCACCTGCTATTACTGGCTGCTCGTGGCGAATGCCGCCGGTAGCGGCCTGCCCTTGAGCGAGGTGATTAAGCCGCTCATCGGTCTCGGCTTTGGCGGATCCCTCATCTCGATCTTCGCACGTCTTGGTGGCGGCATTTTCACCAAAGGCGCAGACGTCGGCGCGGACCTGGTGGGCAAGGTGGAAGCCGGCATTCCCGAAGACGACCCACGCAACCCGGCGGTAATAGCCGATAACGTCGGCGATAACGTCGGCGACTGCGCCGGCATGGCGGCCGACCTGTTCGAGACCTATGCCGTCACCATCATCGCCACCATGCTGCTCGGCGCGCTGACCATCAAGACCACTTCTCCGAATGCGGTGATCTACCCGCTGGTGCTGGGCGGCTTCTCCATCATCGCCTCGGTCATCGGCTGCATGTTCGTCAAAGTCACGCCGGGCAAGAAAATCATGACTGCCTTGTACAAGGGCCTGATCGTCGCCGGCGTGCTCGCGCTGATTGCGTTCTACCCGCTTACCGACTGGATGATGGGCGATATCGTCAAGAACACAACCTTCGATATCGGCGGCGCGGCAAAAAGCATCACCGTCCTGCACCTGTACGGGACCGCTGTGATCGGCCTCGTGCTCACCGCGCTGATGGTGATCATCACCGAGTATTACACCGCGACGGAATACGCGCCGGTACGGCACATAGCCGAAGCGTCCACCACCGGCCACGGCACCAACATCATCGCCGGTCTGGGCGTGTCGATGCGCGCCTGCGCGCTGCCGGTGCTGTCGGTGTGCGCCGCGATTTATCTGGCCTATGCGTGGGCCGGACTCTACGGCATCGCCATCGCCGCGACCTCGATGCTGTCGATGACCGGCATCATCGTTGCGCTGGACGCCTACGGGCCGATCACCGACAACGCCGGCGGCATCGCCGAAATGAGCCATCTGCCGGAATCGGTGCGCGCGATCACCGACCCGCTCGATGCGGTGGGCAATACCACCAAGGCGGTAACCAAGGGCTATGCGATCGGCTCAGCCGGCCTCGCCGCCTTGGTGCTGTTTGCCGACTACACCCACGCGCTCGAGCAGCACTCGGGCAAGCTGGTGAGCTTTGATCTGTCCAACCACATGGTGATCATCGGCCTATTCATCGGCGGCCTGGTCCCCTACCTCTTCGCCGCCATGGCGATGGAAGCGGTAGGCCGCGCTGCCGGATCGGTGGTCATCGAAGTGCGCCGCCAGTTCAAGGAAATCAAAGGCATCATGGAAGGCACGGCCAAGCCCGACTATTCCAAGGCAGTCGGCATGCTCACCACCGCTGCGATCAAGGAAATGATGGTGCCCTCGCTCCTGCCTGTGCTGGTGCCGATCGTCGTCGGCGCCGCGCTTGGGCCGCAGGCCCTGGGCGGCGTCCTGATGGGCTCGATCGTCACGGGCCTCTTCGTCGCCATTTCGATGACCACGGGCGGCGGCGCCTGGGACAACGCCAAGAAATACATCGAAGACGGCCATCATGGCGGCAAGGGTTCGGAAGCGCACAAGGCGGCCGTAACGGGAGATACCGTGGGCGATCCTTACAAGGACACTGCAGGTCCCGCCGTCAATCCGCTCATCAAGATCATCAACATCGTGGCCCTGCTGGTGGTGCCGCTCTTGTAAGAGACGCGATGATCTTCAATAAAAGGGCAACCGGGAGGTTGCCCTTTTTTGTTGGCCTCGGACTTGCGCTCGCCTCAGCAACGGTCGCACTCGCCCAACCGGCGCCCGAGCCTGCGTCGGGCCACGTCGCCAAGGAGGCCGTGCACGCGCGGCGCTTCATGCTCGCTGCCGCGCATCCGCTCGCAGTCGAAGCGGGATACAGCGTCCTCAAGCGCGGTGGCACAGCGATCGACGCGGCGGTAGCCGTACAAATGGTGCTCAACCTGGTGGAGCCGCAATCCTCTGGCATCGGCGGCGGCGCTTTCATCCTGCATTACTCGGTCGCGGATGCGAAGCTCGCCGCCTACGATGGGCGCGAAACGGCGCCGGCTGCCGCGCGCGCGGATCGATTCATCGGCGCAGATGGTCGACCGCTTGAACACCTGGACGCGATCGTGGGCGGAAGGTCGGTCGGGACACCGGGCACGCTGCGCGCGCTGGAACTCGCGCATCAGCGGCACGGCAAACTACCTTGGGCGCAACTGTTCGAGCCGGCCATCCGCCTCGCGCGCGAAGGTTTTCCGCTGTCGCCGCGCTTGCATCGCTTGCTCCATTCGGTGGGCCTGCCAACGCGCGATCCGGCCATGCGCCATCTTTACTATCGCGACGACGGCGCGCCTAAGGCGATCGGAACAGTGCTCAAGAACCCCGCGCTTGCCGACACGCTGCGCGAAATCGCGACGCGAGGCGCCAATGCCTTCTACACGGGAGAAATTGCGCGCGCTATCGCCGAAAAGGTGAGAAGCGCACCCAACCCGGGTGACTTGAGCGAGAACGATCTGGCGCAATACCGGGCAAAGCCGCGCGAACCCGTCTGCGCACCCTTTCGGCAATGGAAAGTTTGCGGCATGCCGCCGCCGAGTTCAGGGGGCGTTGCCGTGCTGCAGGTGCTGAGCATGTTGCAACAGCTAGCCCCGGACAGCGTCCCTTCGTTCTCGGTCCAAGCCGCGCATCTGATCGCCGAGGCAGAGAGGCTCGCCTACGCCGACCGCGAGCGCTATCTCGCCGATTCCGATTTCGTCAGCGTGCCGCTGACAGGTCTGATCGCACCTGAGTATCTCGCCTCCCGCGCGACCCTGGTCCGGCGAGATCGGTCCCTCGGTCGCGCGCCGCCCGGCAAACCACCCGGCGCGCCGCTTGCCGAACTCGCCGACGACGCCGCACTGGAACTGCCTTCCACGAGCCATTTTTCCATCGTCGATGCGCAGGGCAACGCGGTGGCCATGACCACTTCGATCGAATTCGGTTTCGGCAGCCGACAGATGGTGCGCGGGTTCCTCTTGAACAACCAACTCACCGACTTTTCGTTTGTCGCGGAACGAGACGGAAGACCTGTTGCCAACCGAGTCGAGCCCGGCAAACGCCCGCGCAGCGCCATGGCGCCGACCATGGTGTTCGATCGCGACGGGAAACTCGTCCTCGTTCTGGGCTCCGCCGGCGGCAGCGCCATCATCAACCACGTGGTCAAGACTTTGGTGGCTGCGCTCGACTGGGATTTGGATATACAGCAGGCGATTGCGCTCCCCAACTTCGGCAGCCGCAATGGTCCCACCGAATTAGAGCGAGGTAGCGCAGCCGCCGATTGGGCGGCTGCGCTAAGGACTCTCGGCCACGAGGTGCGTCTGATCGATATGACCAGCGGTCTGCATGGCGTTCTGCGCACGCACAGTGGCTGGAGCGGCGGCGCGGATCCGCGGCGCGAGGGTATGGCAAAAGGGGATTAGGCGCGTACCCCTCGGAACCTGTTGGGAGAAGAATCGGGTATCCGAATTCTATGGTTGACAGACCGTTGGCGTGTCGCATCGCACCAGTCCGATTGGAGAGGTGGCATCATTTAACGAGTGCCGACTGTCTCAGTTCGACCCCTATGCATAGATCTCAACTATGCATAGATCGTGTGGGCGCGATCAGTAAAACGTAGGCGTGGCGCGGTCCTCGGCCAGGTGGGTCAGCTGTGTTCTAAGCATAGTTTCGCCAGCAGAGTCCCGCCGTTGTACCTCTGCAGGAGACCATTACGCTTCATCGTGATCGCATTCCGGCTCGGGCAAGACACCTACCACCAACACGTCGATTGAGACTGCTTGTTGAAAAAGAAAGCCTGTCACAGGGCGAGAACCATTCGACACCACGATGCGACCGTCCCGCGTACCGGACTCGCTTATGCGGTTCTTGCAGACGCTGAAACTATGTAAAGATCGCACCGATTCCCGTTGTCCTGCTTCATAGGGACCGGCGGCGTTCCTCTCAACATAACTACGCCTAGTTGAGATCTATGCATAGGGGTCTGCTATGTAAAGCTTTGCATAGCGACCCACTACGGACACACGACGTGACGCAGATCGAGGGGCCGCTCTTGGCAAGAGCGGTCATTCCTGGTGATCCAAACTCGAACGCTCGGTTCGGTTCCTAGGCGGGGAAGCAATAACGCGCATGCTTGGGGTCGGTGAAAAAAAGAGTCCGCCCTGTTGGGCGGACTCGGTGACAGCCGATAGACGAGCTCCAGCTCATCTTGGTGTCCACCAGGATTCTTGGTGGACACCATGCTCGCGGCTCCGGCCTAGAAAGGAAACCGGCTAAGGCTGTTGTTCTTGGGCACGCTAACGGTCACGGACTTGGTGGCCGCATTGCCGGCGGCATCGCGGGCCTCAACGGTAACGGTGTAGATGCGACCGTTGCCCCTGCCGCTGCGCTCCGCGCGGAGGTTGAGCGTGAGGTCGCCAGTGACCTGGATATCGTTGGGCGTATCGCCGTCGCCAAGGCCGTTGTCCGGCTCGTTGCTCGTCGCGCTCACGATCTTGAGCGAGGTGAGGCCGACGTTGTCGGTCGCGACCGCGTTAAGCGTCACGGGGACCATCTTGTGATTGGGCGGCCAGATAGCCTCCTGTGAAGCGGTGAGATTGGAAATGATCGGCAGCGTGGTGTCTCCTCCTCCGGACGCAACGACGCGGAAGTTACTGAATGTCGTTCCTTCAGCGGTATTTCCGAAGAAGAGGTAAGCATTCGTAGAGTTTAGGGAGGGCACTGAAGTTGAGGGGACGGTTACGCTGGCTCCTGGGAGTTGGCTGGGCACCGACAGTGTAACGTTGTTGCCACTGCGAGCGATACGAAAAGTTGTCGTCAGTCCAGTTTGATAAGACCCGATGCCCTGAATGAATGTAAAGCCCATGGGGACTAGGCCCACGTCGACTGCCGCGTCGATCCCATAATAAGGATAGAGGTTGTGTATCCGGAATTCGAATGACTCTGTCGGCTCGTTATAGTAGCTCGGGTTCGGTGTGCCCTGGCCGAAGCCGACGTAGATAATGTCGTTATTGGTTGTGGGGGCCTTCACGTCCACTTCGAAAACAAAATCTGTTGTCAGGAACGCGCCGGAGACCGTCTTTACCATGGGACGATCGGTTCCGTTTCCAGTGCCGGAAGCGGAGTAAGTCCGAGTCAAGCCGTTGGCGCTGTAGCTGTATTTAGTTGTATCGATCGTAAGGTACGGGCTCGACGGACCTGTCAGCGGGTCGGAGAAGTTCAAGGCCGTTTGCGCCATCGCTGGCGTGGCGGTCGCAACGGTCACGGCGAGCAGCAGTGAAAGTGCTAAACCTGCTTTTCCAAGCAAGCCGGACCCTGGTAAAACTCGTAGAAAAGTAGCGGGTGTTTCCTCGATTCGCGCCGTGTTCATTTAAGATTATCTCCCTCTGTCATTGGTAAATATCTAGAATTACCCAAGATAGCTGACTAAAATGCTCAGCTATTTAATGATACTGTATATCATTACGCTTGGAAATACCGTACTAATCTTGTCGGAAATAACCACACTCGATATCGTGTCTTATGACTTCAACTTGTTGTATATAAATAATTCGACTGGACATTGAGCAGCGGAGGAGCGAAAGCAAGTTCGGCCAAGAGCAAATTCGGGTGGATATCTCCTCGGTTCGCTCCCGGGTAATTTGATGGGCTAATGGCTATTCGTCGGCGACCGAATCAGCCTTCGCCGAATTCGGCGTGGCGATTCGGATCAAACCATCGGCCGTTTCGATCGAAGTCACAAGATCGATTTGTAGAAAGCGTCTAAGCCTTGAGTAGCCGGGTTCGAGCGCAACCGATCGATCCGGTATTCGACTGGATAGCGTCAAGCGAGCCAAGAATCGTAAGTATTTCCAATCTCGCCCTCGGACGGCACAGTTTGTCTTATGGAAAAGAAAGCCTGACCATGGAACGCATCCAATTGATCACGGTTTTTTTGGAGGGAGTATATGACGGCTGCCCACGCCGTCGATCAGGCAATTGATCTGGAATTGAGCAGAATGGCCGCAATGCTGCTGTGAACGGTCTCTCAGTGGACTGATTTTCCTACAGCTTGGATGACCGGAATTGGCCGCTATGTAAACCTCTACATAGCGGCCATTGGACTAAACCGCTGTCGCGGTAGTAGCAGGTCAAGCACCGGGTGCGGTGGGTCAGATTTACATGAAGCGCCCATCGGAGAACGATGAAGTTGCTGCTTGCAGCACTTCACTCAATCCCGATAAGGAGCTTTACCATGACCCTGCTACGCCAGCGGATGCTCGAAGACATGGGTGTCCGCAATCTCGCTGAGAACACCCAGTCGGCCTACCTGCAACAGATCATCGCCTACGCAAAACACTTTCACCGCCGGCCGGAAGATCTCGGTCCGGAAGAGGTTCGTGCCTATCAGGTCTATTTGACGAAGACCCGGAAGCTCTCGCCGAGCAGTGTTAGCGTCGCCACCGGCGCACTGCGCTTCCTGTACAAAGTGACGCTCAAACGCGCCTGGGCCGTCGAAGAGATTCCGATGCCCAAGAGGCCATTCAGGCTGCCGGTGATTCTCAGCCGCGAGGAAGTGATGCAATTCCTAAATTCGGTCGGCAACCTCAAGCACCGTGCGATTCTCATGACGGCCTATGCGGCAGGCTTGCGCATCTCCGAGGCCACCCACGTCAAGGTCACCGACATTGACAGCCAGCGGATGATGCTTCGAGTCGATCAAGGCAAAGCGCGTAAAGATCGCTATGTGATGCTCTCGCCGCGCTTGCTCGAGGAGTTGCGCGCATACTGGAGAGCCGTCCGCCCGACGCTCTGGCTGTTTCCGGGAGATCTTCCCAGCAAGCCGATTACCCGCAGTGCGGTAGAGCAAGCCTGCCAGAAAGCACACCGTGTTTCGGGTATCAAGAAGCCGATCACGGCGCACTCGCTGAGGCACGCGTTTGCAACGCATCTGCTTGAGTCCGGCGCCGATGTGCGCACCATTCAGCTCCTGCTCGGTCACCGCAGCTTGACCACGACTTCCCGGTATCTGAAGGTCGCCACCAGCACCGTGTGCGCCACGACCAGTCCCTTCGACTTGTTGCCCAAGGTTGAGCCTCCGTTGCAGACACCGACGCCACCCACTCATCATTGAGGCGGGCGTTGCGTCCCACCGGGCTCGAGGTGGCGGACATCTTCCGCCAGGTCGGGCCTGCCTACCGCCAGCAACACGCTGCCGCACTCAGCCGCGGGCAGCGCTGCGTCATGAGCGCAATCGAGCGTTGCCGCACCGCTGCGCTCGGCGGACACGTTGAGCAGTGTGACACTTGCGCTCACCAGCGTATCGCCTTCAACAGCTGCAGAAATAGGCACTGTCCAAAGTGTCAGTCCCTGGTGCGCGCGCAATGGCTGGAAGATCGTCAGGCCGACCTCATCCCTGTTGACTACTTCCACGTGGTCTTCACGTTACCCGAGGAGATCGCCGCGATTGCCTACCAGAACAAGGCCGTGGTCTACGAAATCCTGTTTCACGCCACCGCCGAGACCTTGCGCACGATCGCTGCCGATCCCAAGCACCTGGGTGCCGAGATCGGCTTCATCGCGATCCTTCATACCTGGGGACAGAATCTGTTGCATCACCCGCATCTGCATTGTGTGGTCCCGGGCGGCGGTCTGAGTGCCGACGGCAAGCGCTGGATTTCATGTCGACCGGGTTTCTTCCTGCCGGTGCGCGTGCTCTCGCGGCTCTTTCGGCGGCTGTTTCTGGCGCAGTTGCAGGGCGCCTTTGACGCCGGGCGCCTACGTTTCTTTAACGCGCTTGAACCGCTCCAGAAGCCCGGCGCTTTCGGCCGGTATCTGGCCCCCGTACGACGAGCCGAGTGGGTGGTCTACGCCAAGCCACCATTTGGCGGCCCCCAGCACGTCCTCGAATATCTCGGTCGCTACACGCATCGGGTTGCCATCTCCAACAATCGTCTGGTCGACTTCGTTGATGGCAAGGTCAGCTTTGGCTGGAAGGATTACCGCCACGACTCGCGCAAGAAGGTGATGTGCCTGGATGCGCAGGAGTTCATGCGCCGCTTCCTGCTGCATGTCCTTCCGAATGGGTTTCAACGAATTCGGCACTACGGCTTCCTCGCCAATCGCTACCGCGTGGTCAAGCTTGCCCGCTGCCGCCAGCTACTCGCCCAACCCGTCCCAGCGGCCAATCTCCCCGATGCGCATCTCGATTACCGCGACCGCTACGAGCGGCTCACCGGCAAATCGCTGCGTACCTGCCCTAAATGCGGCCATGGCCGCATGGTTTGCATCGAAACGTTCCTGCCGGGTGCCTTGCCACGGGCACCGCCGTGCGATCGCTCATGAATTGCAATACACAATCGCTTCTGAACGCTTCCCGAATTCGCTTGCGGAACGGTGGCCTTTCTCTTGTCACGAGCGACGCATTCCCTCGCAACGCCTTCTTACCATCACCGGATTTCCCAGAAAAGCGCACGACGCAGCAACTCGAAACTCGACAGCCGGCCACAAAATCAACGCCCCGGCTTCGCTTACCCACTTCTTGCCGCCGTCAGACGCACACTCTGACCAGACCGAACTGATTCAATCCCCATAACACAACCACCAGTGGGCGGTTTAGTCCAACGGGATTTTTAGCCTACCGGTCGCGGTGGCGGCACCATCGCCCTCAATGAACTCAGTGCCCCGCGTCCGCCAGGCTAAAAACTCTCTTCACTATGCACAGTTTGAAACTATGTGTAGTTCGTGTTGGAGAAGGTCTTGCGGGCAAGTAGCGACGGGGGTTTCGGTGATGTAGCAGGATGCGGTTCTGGACATAGTTTTTGCAGGAGGGTGCAGTGGTGGTCCCGCATAAGGAGACCACCATGGGAAACAAACGATCATTCCGATCCAACCGGATCGACTGGCTAGCCAAGGGGCCGCTTGCACCCTACGTTGATGTCTACAAGCAATACCTGACTGACCGTGGCTACGCGCCGACCACATTCGATAATTGCATTCGCAGCGTTGTCCATTTTGCGCAGTGGATTCATCAGCGACGCCTGAGAGTCCGGCGCATTGATGAAGCCATTGTTACCGAATTTCTAGATGGACACCTCCCTGAATGCGCCTGTACCGGATCAATTTGCCGTGATCGTGGGAGTCTGAGCGCCGCGCTGGGCCACCTGCTGAAGGTGTTGCGCGCCGCGAATGTCACTGCTCCACCGGCAGTGATGAAGACGCCAGTGGCCGAGGAACTGAGTCGCTACGGCGAGTATATGGATCATGTGCGCGGTCTGGCACCCAAGACCCGAAGCATGGCCCTGCGAATCGTGGGGCGGCTGCTGGTCTCACGATTCGGCAGCAAACCCATCGACGTTGGCATGATCAAACCCGACCATGTACGCCGATTCTTCGCGCAACAGGCCAAGCTTTACAGCAAGCCGGCGAATGCGAGCATAGTCGTCACGACATTGCGCGGGTACTTTCGTTACCGCGCCTCGCTTGGCAATACGGTACATCGGTTGATGGGTGTATTGTCCTACCCCGCCAACTGGCAGCACTCCTCATTACCCAAGACCCTGACAGACGAGGAAGTCGAGAACTTGATCGGCGCACTCGGTCAGCACGGGCGCTCCATGCGGCGTGCCGACGCCATTGTGCGTTGTGCGCTCGATCTTGGACTACGCTGTGGCGAAGTCGCGCGCATTGGCCTCGACGACATCAACTGGCGCACCGGCACACTCACGCTGCGTCATACCAAGGGTCGTCGTGAAGATGCACTACCACTGCCGGTGGAGACCGGCAGGGCTATTGCGGCATATTTGAAGCAGGAACGTCCCAAGACCAACAACCGTGCGGTCTTCGTCCGCCGCGTGGCACCACGGGATCTTCCCGTTGGTCCTGACCTCGTGCGCAAGACGATCCGCCAAGCCTTCGCCCGCGCCGGACTCCCCTATACGCGGTCGCACCTGCTGCGCCATACGATGGCCAATCGCCTCCTGGCCGCAGGATCGTCCCTCAAGGAAGTGGCCGATGTTCTGCGTCATCGCTCGCTCAATAGCACCATGATCTACGCCAAGCTCGACAGTCGCACGCTGATCGAGGTTGCTCTGCCATGGCCCGGGAGTACGTCATGAGCACGTTCTCGCTGCAAGCGCTGGTTAAGCGCTATCTGCTGGAACGCCATCGCTTGGGTTTCTTGGAACAAACCAAAGCCTATGCCTTACGCAGTTTCGCGAAGCATGTTCAGGTCGTCGGTCATCGCGGACCGTTGACCATCGAAGTCATGGCTGAGTGGGCGCGCCTCGACAGCCATGGCAGCACTGACCCACTCACCTGGGCGCGCCGACTAAAACTGCTACGCACATTTCTGCGCTGGTTGCAGCAGTTTGAGCCACGCACCGAGATTCCAGACGATGCCATCTTCGGGCGACTGCCGGAGCGGCTGGCACCTCATATCTACAGTGAGCAAGAGATCATCGATCTGTTGGCCGCCGCCCGGCGGCTTGGGCCCGCGCCCGGATTGCGTGCTGTCGTTTATGAAACGTTGTTCGGTCTGATCGCCAGCACCGGAATGCGAATCTCCGAGGCGCTGGCACTATGCAACGCAAATGTCGATCTCAGGCACGGCATGCTTACCATCCGCCAAACCAAGTTCGGCAAGTCGCGCCAGATACCTCTGCATCCCAGCACGGTAAAGGTTTTACGGCGATATCTCTGGATCCGCAATCTGGCCGGGGACTTTGCACAGGATAGTGCTCCACTATTCATCGGTACTCGTGGGCGACGACTCGGACTCCCCATGGATAGCCATCAGGTGAACCGCGTCTTCACCACTTTGCGCGAGCAATTGGCCTGGCCCAATCGTGGAGCGCATCATGCGCCTCGTATCCACGATTTACGGCACACCTTCGTAGTACGCCGCATCCTGCTGTGGTTGGCACAAGGGGTGGATGTCGATCAGGCGATGCTGTCCCTATCGACGTACGTCGGACATGCGCACGTGACCAACACCTACTGGTATCTCTCGGCGGTGCCGGAATTGATGTCGCTGGCTGCCGGACGCTTCGAGTCATACATGCATCCGCCGGAGGTGCCCGATGCGTAAAACCATTGCACCGAAACGGCCATCCTTCGCTGCTCTGATTCAGCAGTTCTTCACCGAATATCTGGTCGCACAACGTGCGGTCAGTCCGCGCACGGTGGCCTGCTATCGCGATGCGCTGATGCTGTTCCTGGACTTCTCTGGTCAGCGATTGATGAAAGCTCCGACCAGTCTGAAACTCACCGACATTCAACCCGATCTGATCTTGGCATTTCTGGATCATTTGGAGCGCGAACGACATAACGGGGTACGCAGTCGCAATTTGCGACTTACCGCACTGCGGGCATTTCTGAAATTCGCCGGCCGACGTGACGTGGCCTCACTGCACGTGGTCGAGCAAGCTCTCGCCGTCCCGATGAAACGCTTCGAGCGACCGATGCTGGGATTCCTCACACGCGAGGAGATGGTTGCGGTCTTGGGGCAACCCGGAGAGACTTGGACCTCACAACGCGATCACCTTCTCTTGACCATGCTCTACAACACAGGTGCGCGGGTCTCGGAGATCATCGGTGTACGTGCTGCGGACATCGTCCTCGACGGTGGCTCATGCGTACATCTGCACGGGAAAGGGCGCAAGCAGCGATCGGTTCCACTCTGGCATACCACGGTCGCAGAAGTTCGCGCATGGCTTCGGCTGAACCCGATGTTGCGTGGCGAGGCACCCTTGCTGCCGAACCGCGAAGGACAAGCGATGTCGCGATCAAATGTTGTTCAGCGTATCGAGCTTGCCGTCGCTCGCGCGGCCACTCAAGCGCCGAGCATCCTCAACAAGCGGGTTTCGCCGCACACGGTGCCATACGACAGCCATGCACCTGCTGCAATCGGGGGTGCCGTTCAATGTGATCGCGCTGTGGCTAGGGCACGAAAGTACCACTACTACACACCGCTATGTCGAGGCCGATCTGGCGATGAAGGAGAAAGCGCTCTCGCGCTTGGAGGCGCCCGACACTACGATCCGTCGATTCAAGGCGCCAGACTCACTCATGCGGTTCCTCCAGACACTTTAACTATGTAAAGATCGCGCCGGCCTCGAACGCGCAGCGCCATAGAGGCCGACGCCGTAAATTCCGTGGTAACTACACATAGTTGCGAACTGTGCATAGTGGCCGGTTGCCGCCCGTTGGGCGATCAACCCAGTTCGACCTAGCTTGTGGGAAAATGCCCGAAGTCAATCTTGATGTACATGCGGAGATTTGGTCTGAAGATGCGCTTTGCAAACCGCTTCGCCGGCGGCCGAATCCGACGCCGGCTAGTTCTCCTGCTGGGCGCGGTAGCGCTCGGTATGCTCGCAGCCGGCGGCGATGCGGGACGAGCGTTTGCGCAGGCCGCCGCGTCGCGTGCGCCCGACGTGCCCTACGAGCCGACACCGCACAAGGTGGTGGCGCAGATGCTGCGGCTCGCCCAGGTGCGTGAAGGCGACGTGGTCTATGACCTGGGATGCGGGGACGGGCGCATCGTGATCGCGGCGGTAAAGGAATACGGAGCGCGCGGAGTGTGCGTCGATATCGATCCTCAGCGCATCCGCGAGAGCCGGGTCAATGCCACGGCGGCTGGCGTGATGGAGCGTATCCGCTTTCTCGAACAGGATTTGTTTGCAACAGAAATCCGTGAGGCGACCGTGGTCATGCTGTTCCTTTGGCCGGAAGTGAACTTGAAATTGCGTCCCAAGCTCTGGCAGGAATTGCGGCCGGGTACGCGCGTCATTTCGTATATACATGACATGGGTGATTGGACGCCGCAGCAGACCATCACTGTGCAAGGCCGCGCTGGCGAGCGCCGGATCTACCTCTGGACGATCGGGTCGCCGCAAGTCAGGTAGTGCCATTCGATTTCGGGGTCTACTGGCGGGCGCGGGTCTGCATCGAAGAAGCCCAAGTCAGGCAGCTGGCGACTGACCGGTATTGGTCTGGAACCGTCCGGCGCCCGTAGGTTCCAATCCGACCCGAGAGACAGTGTGATTTCCGGAATGCGGTTAGTGGCACCCATTGCTCGATCAGCCGCTTCCGGCGCGTCGGCTCGGCGACCTGGAATCGCGCCGGGACTGATTTTCCTGTCGTTTGCTCTTACCGTTCGGGGAAGACGCCACGGCGTCCGCGATCACGTCAACCCCGAGAAATCCATGGGCGCTCGTAACTTCGTGGTGCGTCAGCGACTGCCGCGGCGGGACAGGTGTGCCCTGGTCGAAAAGTACGCGCACTTAGGCGGGAGCCAATGCGCTACGCGCGGCGTGCTCCAAGACTGTGCGAACTTGCTCTAGCGTCACGCCGGGGAACCACTCGACACACTGGGACACCAGCGCACCGTCTTCAAGATTCTCAAACAGCGCTGCCACGGGCACGCGGCTACCACGGAATACCCAGGCACCGCTGACGCGCTCCGGGTCGCGCTCCACCGCCGAACAAGAGGACCAGTCAATCATGACGAAATGCTACCACCGCTGGATGAAGACGGCTAAACGGGATAGGACGATAACGGCTCAGGTTCCGTTTCCCAAGATGTAGCGAAGCGATACACGATCCAGTATTCATCGGATATCATCGATGGCCAGCACGCCAGAGGAGGAGATTCTCATGCCTGATTTCATCCGACGCCGCCTCATCCGCTACTCCGCGCTTGCCCTGTGCTGCGCCTGGTCCCTAGCGCTGCCGTCCGCTGTGTGGGCGCAAGGGGCCTATCCCCAGCGCGCAGTCCGGTTGATCGTGCCGTTTCCCCCCGGCGGGGCCGGGGATATCGTCGGCCGTCTCGTGGGGGAGAAACTCGGCGAGGCGCTAGGCCAGCCGGTGCTGATCGACAATCGCGGCGGCGGCGGGCAAGTGATCGCCACCGAGATGGCGGCCAATGCGGCGCCTGACGGCTATACGCTATTTCTGGCGAGCGCCACCCACACCATCAACCCGGCGCTGCACAAGAAACTGCCGTACGACACCATTAAGGCGTTTGCTTCGATCACGATGGTGGTCGAATCGCCGTTGGTGTTCGTTGCCAATCCCGCGCTCGGCGTGGGCAACATCAAGGAGCTTGTCGCTTTGGCCAAATCGCGGCCGGGCTCGATCAACTACGCCACGTCCGGACCGGGCACCGGGGGGCATCTGTCGGTGGAACTGCTCAAGCGCATGACCGGCATCGATCTCGTGCATGTACCGTACAAGGGCGCAGCGCCGGCGCTGTTGGACGTCATTTCCGGACAGGTGCAAATGATGTGCACCAGCCCGCTCCCGGCAATGCCGTACGTGAAGTCGGGAAAACTGCGCGCATTGGCGATGACGGGCAATGTCCGATCAGTGTCGGCGCCGGATGTACCCACGGTGGCGGAGACCGTGCCCGGCTACGAGTCGACGCTGTGGTATTCGCTGCTGGCGCCGGCCGGCACGCCAGCGCCCGTCATCGCGCGCTTGCATGCCGAGACGGTAAAGCTGCTCGCGGCGCCGGAAATGCAAAAGAAGATCGTGGCGCTTGGCGCCGAACCCGTATCGAGCACGCCGCAGGAACTGGACAAGAAGATACGCAGCGAGATCGCCAAGTGGATACAGCTCGTGCGCGAAGCGAAAATTACGGCGGAATAGCCCGGCAGCTTTCGCTAAAACCGCACCTCGCCCCGCGCCCACACTTAGAGTTGATTGCAGCATGAGGGGACGCGTCCCCTCATGCTTTTTTCGATAAGCCCGTTGCAAAAAAGATTTTGCAGCGTCTTCTAAGCTGCTACGCGCACATCGAGCTTGGCCATGATGCGCTTGAGCTGGCCCGGCTCCTCGAAGCGGCGCAGGGCCTCATACAGCGGCTTGGTCTCGGCCCCGAGTATCGGTTCCACCAGCCCGGTGAACTTTCTTTCCATATGCGTCCAGTTCATGGGGTTGCCGGGATTACCCAAGGCGAGAGGGATATCCGCCCGCAGTTTGCGGCCGTCGTTGGTGTGCACCTCCACGAAACCCGTGGTCAGATCGGCTCCGGGCTGCACGGCCAACTCGGCCTTGCGCACGAGTTCGCGGATCGCGGGGTCGCGCAGGCGCGCGGTGGAGAAATCGCGTTCGACCGCCGCGTAGCCGGATAGCCCCAAGGCCGCGCAGTAAGCTACGCTGAACTTGCCTTCGAGCGGTGTCTGCGGATCGGGCTTGGCGGCGACGCGCTCCGTCATGGGCGAAGCACCGAGCACGATCTTGCGGATGGCCTCGGGTTTCACCTGGCTGCTCAGTTGCCGCGCCGCATCCACGCAGGCGTGGGTGGCCTTGCAGCAGGCGTAGGGCTTGAACGCGTTTCGCAGCAGCGCGTAGCCGTCGGTGAACGCTTCGGGTGCTATTCTCTCCGACTTGTCCTGGATCAGGGTACCGGACAGGCCGTTTTCCGCATCGAGCAGATGGGTGGCCGCTTCGAAGTCGGCCGCAGCCAGCTGCGCCGCCAAAATGCCGTCCAGGGCCGCTTTGCCGGCGTGGAAAGGCTTGGAGTGGGTGCCGAAGGATGCGTTCAAGCCGCCCGCCGTGGTGCCGGCCACGCCCAACGCATGGGCTATGCGCCCGCGGTCGAGCCCAAGCAACGCGCACGCCGCCGCGGCTGCCGCGAAGCGTCCAAAAACCGAGCTCGGATGGAATCCGACGAACTGCAGCTTGCGGCCGAAGCCTCCGGCACCCAGGCGCGCCGAGACCTCGAACCCCGCGATATAGGCGGCCAGCGCCTCGATCTCGCTCTTGCCGTGCTCTTCGGCCATGGCCAAGGTGGTGGCCCAAGTGGGGCCGCTGATGTGGCCCGCACCATCGAGGTGCGTATCGTCGTAGTCCATGCAGTGCGCCATGGTGCCATTCACGAGGGCCGCGACATTAGGCGCCACGGCCGGGCCGAACAAGATATGCGCCCGCCCTCTCGTCCCCCAGGCCATGGCCGCTTTGCGCACCGCGACGGCGGGCGGCTCGTTCACCCCGCCCAGGGCCACGCCCATCCAATCCACCAGGCACATCTTCGCCGCTTCCAGCACTTCGGGGGCGTGTTTGCGCGTGGCGGTTCCCGCGATGAAGCGTGCCGCCGCATCGCCGATCGGTGTTGCTTGCTGCATAGGGCTCTCCTTTGCGTTGATTTCAAAATGAGGCGACAGCTCGCCTCACACTCCCCTAGGTCAGGCCGCCGCAAAGTCATGTTGCAGCCGCTTCCGAGCTGAGGGGTGAACAAAATCCTATTCTGCTTCTTTTCGCGCGCCGAAACGATGGCAGCCGCTAATTCTAATCGCGAATCGTCCGCAGAGGCTCGCAGCTATCGGGGAAGTCTCGGGCGATTTTACCCAACTCAGCCTGGCTGCGACGCGGCGCAGCCGAATCAAGCGCTTACTTCGGACATGTTCCGGGCCAGGTGGCCGATCACCTGATCCGCGACATCGGGTGCGAGACAATCGAAAACCTTCGGTTCATCCATTGCGCGCAGCCACGTAAGCTGGCGTTTGGCGAGCTGGCGCGTGGCGTAGATGCCGCGCTCGCGCAGCGTGGCGCGATCGTAGGCGCCTTCAAGATAGTCCCAAGCCTGGCGGTAGCCGACGCAGCGCATGGCCGGCAAATCCGCGGTGAGCGCAAACTTGCGGCGCAGCGCTACAAGTTCTTCCACCAGACCTGCAGACAACATGGCGTCGAAGCGCCGCTCGATGCGCTGGTGCAGTCGCGCACGCTCGGAGGGCGCGAGCGCCACCGGCACGAAGCGAAACCGCGCCGCATCGGCCACGCGCGCACCTTGCAGCGCCGACAGCGGCGTCCCGGTAAGGTGAAACACTTCCAACGCGCGCTGGATGCGCTGCGCGTCGTTGGGCTTCAGCCGCGCCGCCGTAGCCGCATCGATGCGCGCGAGTTCCGCGTGCAGGGCCGGCCAGCCCTTTTCTTTCGCCCCGGCTTCGATGGCGGCGCGCAACGCTGCGTCGGCCGGCGGCAGCCTGGACAAGCCCTCGCGCAGCACTTTGAAATAAAGCATGGTGCCCCCGGCGAGGAGCGGAACGCGGCCACGCGCGACGATCTCCTGCATCACGCAGGCGGCGTCGGTCTTGAACCGGGCGGCAGAATAGCGCTGGTCGGGATCGATGACATCGATCAGATGATGCGCCACGACGGCGCGCTCGGCCAAGGTGGGCTTGGCCGTGCCGACGTTCATGTCGCGGAAAACCTGAGCGGAATCCACGCTGATGATTTCGACCGGAATTCGTGCCGCGATTTCAAGCGCCAGCGCGGTCTTGCCGCTGGCGGTAGGTCCCATCAACAGGATTGCCGCCGGCAGTCTCGCGTTCGAGAAATCAGCCATGCAGCCGAGTAGCGACGCTGCGCAACCGCGCCGGAGTCAGGCCGCAGCCCCGCGCCGGCGGCGCGCCTCGTAGGCCTGCAGATGGCAGTACGCTGCTGCAAGCAGGTGCGCGTCGGCGCCCGCAGCGCGCGCGCGCCGCAACATGTCGCCGACGATGTGATCGGCTTCGATCGGGCCGCCCGCTTCTATGTCGCGCAGCATGGACGCAGTGAATGCCGAGCCCCGTTCGAACAGCATGCTCTCGGTCTGCTTCACCGATTGAGGACGCGGGGCGTGGCCCGCAGCGCCAGCTGCCGCTATGCAGTCGGTCAGAGCCTCGCGCATCAGCGCCTCGCCGTCCTCGGCGGCGAGAATTTCGCCCACGCTCGCGCGCATCAGGCAGGTCATGGCGGCGAGACTCGCCAGCATGACGAATTTTTCCCACATATCCTGCTCGATATCCGCGCTGACGCTGCATTTGACCGACGCGGGCGCAAACGCCTGCGCAAATTCCTGCAGCAGCGCACCCGCGTGCGCGAGGTTGCCTCCCCGCACGCCGCATTTCATTCCCTGAAACTGGGCCAACTGGCGTACGGTGCCGTCGGCATCCAGCATCGAGGCGATGTAACAGGTTCCACCGACCACATGCGCGACGCCGAAAGCCTGCTCCAACCGGGCAAGATGCGCCATGCCATTGAGCAAGGGCAGGATCAAGGTCGCAGGGCCCATGGCGGCGCGCACCGAAGCGACCGAGGCGTCGAGGTCGTAGGCCTTGCACGACAGGATCACCAAGTCATATTCGGGCCGCACCATGTCTTGGAGCACGGTGCGCACTTGCAGCTGCGCATCGCCCAGGGGGCTCTTGATCACGAGCCCGGAGCGCTCCAGCTTCTGCGCACGTTGCGGCCGCACGAGGAAGGTGACGTCGGCGCCAGCCTGGACCAGCCGCCCACCGAAATAGCCGCCGACCGCGCCGGCGCCGAGAATCAGGATACGCATAGAACTCCGTCTTGGTTATGAGTTAGCAGGGTGTTGAAAAAGGGGGCGCCGCCCCCTTTTAGATCCCCCAAATTAGGGCTGTTGAAAAACGCTTCCCTCTCAGAGGGCAAAACGATGGTATGCAGTTTCATGTTCGGGAAGCGTTATTCAACAGCCTGTTAGGTTATTGGCTTGCTAGCGCCCACGCAGAAACAGCTTGTCCAGATCGGCCAGGCTCAACTGATACCACGTTGGCCGGCCATGGTTGCACTGGCCTGAGCGTTCGGTCACTTCCATTTCACGCAGCAGCGCATTCATTTCCGTAATGGTCAGCGGCCGATGCGCGCGCACTGCGCCGTGGCAGGCCATGGTGGAAAGCAGTTCGTGCTGGCGCTCGGTGAGGACACGGCTGCCGCCGAACGCGCGCAGTTCGTGCAACAGCGCATGCGCGAGTCCGCTGATGTCGGCGGACGCAAGCATGGAAGGAACCGATCGCACCGCTAAGGTCGTCGGCGACAGTGGCGCCACGTCGAATCCCAACTGGCGCAGCACGCCTGAGTGCTCCTCCACCGTCGCCACATCCAGCCGGTCGGCATTGAAGGTCACCGGGATCAGCAGTTTTTGCGTGCTCATGCCCCGTGCATCGAGTGCGCCCTTGAGCTTCTCGTACAGTATGCGCTCGTGCGCCGCGTGCATGTCCACCAGCACCAGTCCCTGCCGATTTTGCGCCAGAATATAGATGCCGTGCAGTTGCGCGAGGGCCCAACCCAGCGGCTGCTCGGCATCGGCGTGGTCCACCCTCACTGCGGTTTCCGCCTGAGCCGGTGCGCCAGCGCGTATCTGTTCGAACGCGGCGCGCGCCGCGCCCGCGGCAGGTGTGAAGGCGGGTCCGGCCGGCAGCGAAAACATGGCCTGATAGGCGGCGGCCGGCTGCGCCACGCCCAAAGCCGTTTGATACGGAGCACGCCGGAAATTCATGCCCCCTGCATCGGGCATGGGCCGGACGGCTGCAGCGGGTGCCTGCGCCGCGCTGCCCGACAGTGCCTTGCTCACGGCATGGAACACAAATTGGTGGACGGCGCGCGCGTCACGAAAGCGCACCTCGGTTTTTGCGGGATGGACGTTAACGTCCACGCCGTGCGGATCGAGTTCCAGAAACAGCACAAAGGCTGCATGCCGATCGCCATGCAGCATATCCTGATAGGCTTGGCGCAGCGCATGCGCGAGCAGCTTGTCGCGCACGAAGCGGCCGTTGACAAACAGGAATTGCGCATCGCGCGAACCGCGCGAAAAAGCAGGTGACCCGGCAAAGCCCGAGATCCGCAGCCCGGAGGAATGCTCGTCGAGCGTGCGCGCCGCTGCGGCGAATTCTGCGCCAGAGATTGCGCTGACGCGCCGCGCGGCATCACCCGGTTGCAAGTGCGATATCACGCGGCCGTTGTGCTTGAGGCTGAATGCGACGTCCGGCCGGGACAGGGCTATACGCTTATATACGTCGTCGCAATGGCCGAACTCGGTCGCCTCGGTGCGCAGGAATTTGCGCCGAGCCGGGGTATTGAAATACAGGTCGCATACTTCGATGCTGGTCCCCGCCGGATGCGCAGCAGGCTGCGGCGCGCGCTGCGCGCCGCCCTCGGCACTCACGCTCCAAGCGTGCGCCGCGCCCGCGCTGCGGGTGGTCAGCGCAACGCGCGCAACCGACGCGATCGAAGCCAGCGCCTCGCCGCGAAATCCGAGCGAACGCACCTGTTCCAACTCGTCGAGGCTCGAAATCTTGCTGGTGGCGTGGCGCGCGAACGCGAGCGGCAGATCGGCTGCGTCCATGCCGCTGCCGTTGTCGCTGACCCTGACCTGCTTGATTCCGCCCTGAGCCAGGCTGACATTGATCTCGCTTGCGCCGGCGTCCAGGCTGTTTTCCAGCAGTTCCTTCAGCACCGATGCCGGTCGCTCCACCACTTCGCCTGCGGCGATTTGGCTGATCAACGTGTCGGGGAGCAGGCGTATCGAGGGCATGCCGAATTATAGCCGGGTTAGAATACGCGCTGCCGCCGCTGAGAGGTCGTTTTGGAACTGGCGTGACCGCCTTGTCTTGGGCAGCTTCAGGAACCGCGAAGAGATGGGACCTCTGCGATCCCACATCGATCCGCCCGCTTTCTAACAGTCTTTGAGGGAATGATTTGGAACTACTGCTGTTTTTCTGGGACCTGCTGGTCCACGTCGACAAGCATCTCGCGAGCCTGCTCGCGCAGCATGGGCCCTGGGTCTACCTGATACTGTTCTTGATCGTGTTTTGCGAGACCGGGCTGGTAGTCACGCCGTTTCTCCCGGGAGATTCGCTGCTATTTATCGCCGGCGCGCTCACGGCGGGAGCAGGCGGAAACCCCGGCCAGCTCGACCTCGCGATGCTGAACCTGCTGCTGATCGCAGCAGCCGTCCTCGGCAATACCAGCAATTACGCGATCGGCCGCTACTTCGGACCCAAGGTGTTCGGCTGGAAGGACTCGCGCTTTTTCAATCGCGCCGCCTTCGACAAAGCGCATGCGTTCTACGAACACCACGGGGGCAAGACTATCGTCATCACGCGTTTTCTGCCCATATTGCGCACCTTCGCCCCATTCGTCGCTGGCGTCGCGAACATGACGCACGCGCGCTTCCAGTTCTACAACGTGGCCGGTGGAGTCTTGTGGGTGGTGTCGCTTACCGTTGCCGGCTATTGGTTCGGCAATATTGCGTGGGTGAAAGACAACCTCACGGCGATAATCCTGGCACTGATCATCATCCCCGGCCTGCCTGCGCTCGTGGCGACGATACAGCACTGGCGCGCTCAACGCCGCGCGCGTTCCCTGGCGAAAACCTAGAGTTCCCCTCGGCATGAGGGGATATATCCCCTCGTGCTTCCCTATATCAAGGGCCATTTCGGTGGTTCCGAAATGGGCTCTCAGTCGCTGCGAAGCTGATTTGCCGCAAGCGTGGATTTGGCGAGCGGCGGATTCTTGGCGAAGTAGCGCTTGATGCCCTTGAAGATGGCCTGCGCCATTTTGTCCTGGTAAGCCTCGTCGTTTAACCGAAGTTCCTCATCCGGATTGCTGATAAAAGCGGTTTCGACCAGGATCGATGGAATGTCGGGCGCTTTGAGTACGGCGAAGCCGGCCTGTTCGACGTCGTGCTTGTGCAAGGCGTTGACCCCGCCCAGCTCGAACAGCACCGCCTTGCCCAGCTTCAGGCTGTCGTTGATCTGTGCGGTCAAGCTAAGGTCGGCAAGCGTCATCGCCAGATAGCGGTCTTTCCGATCGAGGTTGACTCCGCCGATCAGGTCGGCATCGTTCTCGCGCTTGGCCAGCCATTTCGCCGCCGTGCTGGTAGCGCCGCGCTCGGACAAAGCGAACACCGAGGAGCCGCGCGCATGCGGCTTGATGAAGGCATCGGCGTGCACCGACACGAACAAGTCGGCCTGGACTTTGCGCGCCTTTTGCACGCGCACCTGCAGCGGGATGAAAAAGTCGCCGTCGCGAGTGAGCACGGCGCGCATGTTGGGCTCGGCGTCGATGATGGACCTGAGTTTGCGAGCGATCGTGAGCGTCACGTTCTTCTCGCGGCTGCCTCCCCTGCCTTTGGCGCCCGGGTCCTCGCCACCGTGCCCGGCGTCGACAACGATGGTCACGAGGCGCGCCACTACCGGCCTGCCTTGGGGTGCTGGTTCCGGCTTGGAGCCGCGCGTGGATTCAGGTTTGGCCGCAAGCCTGGGTTCTTCCTGCGCTACGGAAGCCGCAGACGCAGCCGGCTCTGGCTCTGGCTTGGCTTTTTGCAGCAAGGCCATGAGCGGGTCGGCGGGCACGAGCGGATAGACATCCAGCACCAGGCGGTGACCGTAATCGCTGACCGGCTTGAGCAGAAAAATTTGCGGTTTGACCTCGGCCTTCAAGTCAAGCACCAGACGCACCACACCGGGTTTGTAACGCCCTGCGCGCATCTGTGCGATGTACGGATCGTTGGGCAGCACCTTTCCCAGGATCTGCTGCTGCACGCTGGCAAGGTCTACGTCTTCCAGGTCGAGGACCAGGCGCTCGGGATTTTTCACCAGCAACAACTCGTGCCGGATGGGTTTGTCCGCCTCGATGGTGAGGCGCGTATAGTCCTCGGCCGGCCAGACGCGCAACGCGCTGACCCGATCTGCCGCAGTTGCACCGCCGGCGCCGAGTGCCAGCGCAAGCAGCACCGGAATTCCGAGAAATCGCCTTAGGGCTTTTTGCGCGATCAGGGAAGAAATCGTCGCGTGCTGCCTCGGAGAAGAGAACTCTTCCGCCTTTTGGATACAGCCATGGATAGGCGAGCGCGCAGCGGCAGCTGACGCATTCAGAGCGGCACTTGCATTAGTCGCTTTAAGCATGCTTCGCCACGTTCCGATCCCGCGCTGACGCTTACGTCACGCCCGTCGCCGGCAATGCTGAATACGACGTCGACGTCCGCAGCGGGCAGGAGCCCTGCCGCCTTCTCCGGCCACTCGACCAGGCGCACGGAGGCGTCGTTGAAATACTCGCTGAAGCCCGCATCGCGCCATTCCTTTGAGTCACGGAATCGATAAAAATCAAAGTGGTAGAAGTTTAACCTAGAAATGGTATAAAGTTCAACTAAAGCGTAAGTAGGACTTTTCACGCGGCCTTCATAGCCCAAGCCACGTAGAAGACCGCGCACCAGCGTGGTTTTGCCGCTGCCCAGATCGCCGCGCAGGTACATAGACATACCCGGCCCGAGTACGCGCGCCAGCCGCGCGCCGAGCGCGCGCGTCGCCGCCTCGTCGCGCAAATGCATGTTGAGCAGGCTGTGGTTATGATTGGAAATGATCAAGACTCAAGAGAAATGCGATTACACGCTGCTTGCACGCAGCATCAAGACCTGGGGCCGCGAACTCGGATTCCAGGCGGTCGGCATCGCCGACACCGACCTTGCCACGGCCGAAGGCCGCCTCGAGCGCTGGCTCGCCGCCGGATTTCATGGCGACATGGATTATATGGCAAGGCATGGTTCAAAACGCGCGCGCCCCGCGCTGCTTCGGCCTGGCACGCTGCGCGTAATCAGCGTACGCATGGATTACCGGCCGCAAGCCGCCGATGCCTGGTCGGTGATAGGCGCCAAAGACAAGGCCTATATCGCGCGCTATGCCACTGGCCGCGATTACCACAAGGTGCTGCGCAGCCGCCTGCGGCAGCTCGCGCGGCGCATTGAACGCGAGATCGGCGCATTTGGCCATCGTATCTATACGGATTCCGCGCCGGTGATGGAGGCGGAACTCGCGGCCAAGAGCGGATTGGGTTGGCGCGGCAAGAACACGCTGCTGCTTGCACGCGAGGCGGGTTCGTATTTTTTTCTGGGCGAAATTTACACCGACCTGCCGCTACCCGCCGATGCGCCGGTCGCCGAGCATTGCGGCAGTTGCACCAAGTGCATCGATATATGTCCCACCGGCGCCATCGTCGCGCCGTACCGCGTCGATGCGCGGCGCTGCATTTCCTATCTCACCATCGAACTCAAGGGTGCCATCCCGGTAGAACTGCGTACGCTCATCGGCAATCGTGTCTACGGCTGCGACGACTGCCAGCTCGTCTGTCCCTGGAACCGCTACGCCGAAGTCAGCGCCGAACCGGATTTTCGCGTGCGCAACGGCCTGGACGACGCTCGGCTTGTCGAGTTGTTCGCATGGAGCGAGGGCGAGTTTCACGCGCGCATGGCGGGCAGCGCCATCCACCGCATCGGTTTCGAACGCTGGTCGCGCAACCTCGCTGTGGGCCTGGGCAATGCACCGACCAGCCAGGCCGTGATCGCCGCGCTGAAATCGCGCGCTGAGGACGCATCCGCCCTGGTGCGCGAACACGTGGCGTGGGCCTTGCAGCGCCACGGCATTTGAATTTGATAAGATTCGTGTGCCGCCATGCGCCTGCACCAGCTCAAGCTCGATTTCGTTCCGGAACAGGACCGCCTGCTGCTGCGCGTCAGTACCGACAACCAGATCGAGGTGCGGCTGTGGCTGACGCGGCGCGCGCTGCGGCTGTTGTGGCCGCTGCTGGTGCAGATGGTGCAGGCCTCGCCTGAAGTCGCGCGGCAAGGCAATCCAGAGGCGCGCAACGCACTGATCGGCATGCAGCACGAGCAAGCGCTGCGCCAAGCAGATTTTTCCCAGTCTTTCGAGGATCGGCCGCGGGAATTACCGCTCGGTGCCGAACCCATCCTGGTGGCACGCATTCACGCCAACAAGGACGACGCCGGCAATCAGGTACTCGGCCTGCTGCCGCAGCATGGGCAAGGCATACACCTTACGTTGGACCCCACCCTGCTGCATTCCCTGTGCCAACTGGTGAAGAATGCGGTGGCCAAGGCCGACTGGGACCTCGGGCTCGAATTGCCGACTGCGCAGTCGATGGTCAATGCGGACGACGCCACGTCGCCGAAAACGATCAATTGACGCCTACTCGAGCTTTTCCAACTGCGACTGACTGGCTAGCCACTCCTCTTCCGCCTTGGTCAACTCGGCAGCAAGTTTCCCTTCGCGTATCAACTCGGCTTTGAACTTGTTCGCATCAGCATAGCTCTCCGGGTCAGCCAACCAACGCGCGAGTTGCGCGCGCTCGCGCTCCAGCTGGGCGATGCGCTGCTCGAGCTTGGCAATGCGGCTTTGCAGCGGGCGCTTCTGCGCGTAACGCTGGTTGCGCGCCTCGGCCTCATCACGTTTCTTCTGCTTGCGCGCCGCGCCGGTCGACGCGCTTGCGTTGATGTCCGACTCGCGCTGACGCAGCCAGTCGCGATAGTCATCCAGGTCGCCCTCAAAAGGCCGCACCCCGCCGTTGGCCACGAGCCACAGACTGTCGGCGGTGGTGCGCAGCAGGTGCCGATCGTGCGAAACCACAACGATCGCACCCTCGTATTCCTGCAGCGCGAGTGTAAGCGCATGGCGCATTTCCAGATCCAGATGGTTGGTCGGTTCGTCGAGCAGCAGCAAGTTGGGCCGCCGCCACACGAGCAGCGCAAGAGCCAGCCTGGCTTTCTCTCCTCCGGAAAACGGTGCTATCGGATCGAGCGCCATGTCTCCGCGAAAATTGAAGCCCCCGAGGAAATCGCGCAATTCCTGCTCGCGCGTGCGCGGGTCGATCCGCACCAGATGCTGCAGCGGCGATTCGTCCGCGCGCAGTACCTCGATCTGGTGCTGCGCGAAATAGCCGATGGCGAGGCCTTTGCCTTCCAACCGACTGCCCTTGAGCGGGGCGAGCGTGCCGGCCATGAGCTTGATCAGTGTCGATTTGCCTGCGCCGTTGCGGCCCAGCAGCCCGACGCGAGCGCCTGCCGATATGGCAAGTTTGACGCCGCAGAGCACCGCGCGCCCGTCATAGCCTGCCACCGCGTCCTCGATGGTGATCAGAGGATCCGGGCCGGCAAGCGGCTCGCGCATACGAAAGTCGAACGGCGTGTCGACATGCGCGGGCGAGATGATTTCCATGCGTGCGAGAGCTTTCAGCCGGCTCTGCGCCTGACGTGCCTTGGTCGCCTTGGCGCGAAAGCGCTCGACGTAGGAGTGCAGATGCGCAATCTCGCGCTGCTGCCTCTGGTAGGCCGCCTGCTGTTGCGCGAGTTGCATCGCGCGCTGCTCCTCGTATGCGGAGTAGTTGCCCGTGTACAACTTCGTCCGGCACTGCTCGATCGCCAGGATGTGCCCGACGGTACCGTCGAGAAAATCGCGGTCGTGCGAAATCGCGAGCAGCGTGCCGGGGTAGTCGCGCAGCCATTGCTCGAGCCAGATCACCGCGTCCAGGTCGAGGTGGTTGGTAGGTTCATCGAGCAGCAGCAGATCGGAGCGGCACATGAGGGCGCGCGCGAGCTTCAGGCGCATGCGCCAGCCGCCGGAGAACGCCGCTACCGCCTGCTCCAATTCGCCTGCGGCGAAACCCAATCCGTGCATCAGGCTGGCCGCGCGGCTGCGCGCGCTATAACCGCCGGCATGCTCATAGGATTCATACAGCGCCGCCAGATGCTCGCCGTCATCGCGTTCGTGCGCGTGAGCGAGCCCCTGCTCGAGCGCGCGCAAAGGCGCATCCCCATCGATAACGTATTCGATTGCCGCCTGCGCGCTCGCCGGTATGTCCTGCGCCACGTGGGCAACAATGAGCCGCCCCGGCAGTTCGAGTTCACCGGCTTCCTGGTGCAGTTCGCCCAGCAGCAGCGCAAACAAGCTTGATTTGCCGCAGCCGTTGGCACCTACCACACCGATCTTCTGTCCGGCGTGCAGGGTCAGGTCGACACCTTCGAGCAACAGCTTGCCGCCGCGCGCGAGCGTGAGTTGCCGCAGCGTAATCATCGCAGTGGAATATCTATCGCCGAGGGCGCCGCCAGCACGATTATCAGCTGCGCTCGCGCAACTGCTTGCGGCAAAGTTCGGGCATCAATCGGCGCTTTAGCGTATTTCTTCGGCCGGATCGAGCTTGCGCGCCTCGTCTTCCAGCATGACCGGAATGCCGTCGCGAATTGCGAACGCCAGCCGGTCGGCTTTGCAGATCAGCTCCTGCTCCGCCTTGCGGTATAGCAGCGGACCCTTGCAGATCGGGCACACCAGGATGTCAAGCAGTCTTGCGTCCATTTAGCTTCGCCAGGATGAATTCACGAAACGCGGGGGCCAGTTCGGCCTCGACCCGCAGCGCGTACCAATGCGCGCGCGCAAAGGACTCGCATTTTACCGCATCCTTGTCGGTCATAAGCAGCGCGTCGCAATTGCCGAAGTCCAGTTCGGCGGCAGTATAGGCGTGGTGGTCTGAAAAAGCGTGGTTCACGGTTTCCAGCCCCATACGCCGCAGATGGTCAAAAAAGCGCTGTGGATTGCCGATCCCGGCGACGGCATGCAGCTTCTTGCCCGCGAACGCCGCAGCCGACACCCGCGCGCGCGCTCCGGCCAGCGCAACAAAGGAGTCCCCGCGCAAGTCCATGCGAAAGCACGGGCTATGCCTTCCACACGGCGCGCCGTTGGCGACCCAGGCGTCGACTCGGCGCGACGTCGGCTCGCGCAGCGGTCCGGCAGGCAACAGGAAGCCGTTGCCGATGCCGCGCTCGTCCTCCACCGCGATCTCGATGTCGCGCGCGAGTCGGTAATGCTGCAGACCATCGTCCGTTAGCAGCACATCGCATTGGGGATGGGCGGCGAGGAGAGCAGCGCCGGCGCGGACGCGATCACGCCCGACCCAGACCGGACAACCGCTCAAGCGCGCCAACAGCAGCGGCTCGTCGCCGACCACGCTGGCCGGACTGACGCTGCTGACCGCCATCGGTACCGCGGCGCTGCCGCGATAGCCACGACTGAGAATACCGGGTTTCCATCCGTTCTTTCGCAGCATCCCAGCGAGCCACAGAACCAGCGGCGTCTTGCCGGTACCGCCCGCGACGATGTTGCCGACTACGATCACGGCCACCGGCAGTCGCGCCACGCGCAGGACGCCGCCGCGGTAAGCGAGCCGGCGCAGGGTCAAGAGCAGGCTGTAAATCAAGCTAAGTGGCCACAATGCGAGCGACAGCGTGCTCAGACGGTACCAGTGCTGTTGCGCAAAGCTGCCTCCCACGTCATGCACTCCCCGGCAAGGGCCGCTCTAGCAAGCTACTTGGTCTGAGTCTGCGTGGCGAAGGAGATATGCCCGTAGCCGGCCAACCGCGACGCTTCCATAATGTGAATGACGGACTGGTGAGTCGCGTTTGAATCTGCGCTGATCACCACTATCGGATCCTTGAGTTCGCCCGCAGCGCGACGCAGCTCATCGGACAGGGTAGTGACGTCGCGAAAGGTCACCGGGCTGCGATTGACGGTGTACTGCCCGCTGGCGTTGACCGTAACGTTGATTTCGTTAGGCCGCTCCAACTGCTTTTGCGCATCGGCTGTAGGCAGGTTGATCTGCAGCTCAGCGAATTTGGAATATGTCGTGGTAATCATCAGGAAGATCAGAATCACCAACAGCACGTCTATCAGCGGAATCAGATTGATCTCCAGCGCTTCTCGCGCCTGGAATCTCTGGAAATTCATCGTATCTCCCGCGACTGCTCCGACTTCGCCTCGAAGTCGAGGCGTTCGCCGTGTATCACGTCGACCAGTTTGCTCGCCTGCTGCTCCATGTCGACCAGAAAACTATCCACCTTGGCACGGAAATGGCGGTAGAAAATCATTGCCGGAATGGCAATCACCAGGCCGAGCGCGGTGTTGTACAACGCCACCGAAATGCCGTGCGCCAGCACCTGCGGGTTGGAACCCGAAGGCGACTGCGAGCCAAAGATCTCGATCATGCCCACCACGGTGCCGAACAAGCCCATCAACGGTGCGATGGTGGCGAGCGTGCCGAGGGTGGTAAGAAAGCGCTCCAGTTCATGCGCCACGGCATGCCCCGCCTCTTCGATCGCTTCCTTCATGACATAGCGCGAACTCTGGTGGTTTCGCAGCCCTGCCGCCAATACCTGTCCGAGAGGTGAATCCTTGGATAGCTGCTCGAGCATCTGCGCGTTCACGCCCTGCCGCCGATAGGCGTTGACCACTCTGCCGAGCAGATTTCCCGGCACGATCTTCTCCTTGCGCAGCATGATCAGGCGTTCGATGATTAAGGCCACCGCAATGACCGAGGCAATCAACAGTGGATAAGCCGGCCAGCCCGCAGCGGCGATGAACGCAAACAATTGGGTCTCCTGAAAAAATTCTTATTTTGGCCGACACTTTAGCTTCTGTGCGGCAATTGAGCAAGGTTTGCTCTGTGCAGTTCGCGCTGCAAGCGACATCGCCTAGGGGCGGCGCAAATGCAGGTGATCGCCTCTCCATTGGAAAGATCCCGGCCGCCTCGAATGCGTTCGATGGCGCTTCGAAAAACTATCCACAATTTGTGTGGATAAGGTTGTGCATAGTTTGCGCAAGATGCGCTTAAGTGGACCTCACAAAAGGATTTTTTGCCGCCGCCTACAAATTGAACTGCATTTTTTTCTCTGTCAAAACAGCCTATTACAGAGCTCTTAGACGAGAGCGATTTGCCCAATAAACGAGCAGGGCGCGCGCAAGCCATTGCTGTGGATAGTGTAATATCGATACATGCCTTCAGAACCAGAACTGATGCGGGTTTCCAGCCCCCTTCCCAGGGAAATTCTCAGCGTTAGCGCGTTGGTGCGAAGTGTGCGCGATTTGCTCGAGCATCGCTATCCGCTGTCTTGGGTTGCCGGCGAAATCTCGAACCTTGTCCGCGCCAGATCCGGGCATCTGTATTTCTCGCTCAAAGACGAGGCCGCGCAGGTACGTTGCGTCATGTTTCGTAACCGCTGCCAATACCTGGACTGGGAACCGCGCGACGGGCTCAATGTGGAAGTGCGTGCGCTTGTCACGCTGTACGAGGCACGCGGCGATTTCCAGCTCAATGTCGAATCGATGCGACGCGCCGGCCAGGGCGCGCTGTTCGAGGCCTTTATGCGACTGCGCAACATGCTGGACAAAGAAGGCTTGTTCGATACGGCACACAAACGGCCGCCCCCCCCCTACCCGCAATGCATCGGTATCGTCACTTCGCTGCAGGCCGCTGCATTGCGCGACGTGCTCAGCACGCTCGCGCGGCGCAATCCGGCAATTGCCGTCATCGTTTATCCGGCGGCAGTGCAAGGAGAAGGTGCGGCGCAACAGCTTGCCGCGGCCATCGCTGCGGCGTCCAGGCGCAATGAATGCGACGTACTCATTTTGTGCCGCGGCGGCGGATCGATCGAGGATCTGTGGGCATTCAATGACGAAGGCTTGGCGCGCACGATACACGCCTGCCGGATTCCGGTAGTGACCGGCATCGGCCACGAAACCGACTTCACCATAGCCGATTTTGTCGCTGATCGACGCGCCCCCACGCCTACCGCCGCAGCAGAACTGGCGAGTCCGGCGCGCGCCGAATTGATCGCCGGCATCGCGGGTCTGCGCGCTATCCTGGCCGGCCGCGTTGTGCGCAAAATAGAAGACGGCATGCAGCATGTCGACCAACTGCTTCGGCGTATGGTGCGTCCTGGACAAAGTCTGCAGAATAAGCGAGAACTGGTGGCGCAGCTGGCACAGCGGCTGCGCACCGCCAGCGCACATTCGCTTGAGCGGCACCGCTGGCAACTGCTCGATTTTGATCAGCGCCTACGCGCCAACTTGCCATCCCTGCTCGATTGGGGTCGGCAGGTCGCCGAGGCGCGCGCGCGTCTGGCACTGGCATGGCGCAATCGTAGCGAGCGTGCAGAGGCCGAGGTGCGCGCGCTCGGCGTGCACCTCGTTCACCTCAACCCCGGAGCCGTGCTGCAACGGGGCTACAGCGTAGTCCGGGATAGTTCGGGTGCCATCCTGCGCAGCGCCAGCACACTCGCGGCGGACGACATGGTCGATATCACGTTCTCGAAGGGCGGCGCGGAGTCGCGCATCGTGCGCATACGCCGGTAAGCCGCAGCGCCGGTGCAGGGTCGCGGCTTGTGCTAGACTTGCCACTTATCGCAGGAAACGTCCGTCCAGGACGGCCAACCTAGATCAACAACACGAAACGGAGGTCTTGATATGGGCACAATTTTCCAGTCGCTGGGACGCACAGTCGCCGCGGGTGTGGTCCTCGTCATCATTCTCATTCTTGCGGCTGGCAGCGGAATCCATTATGACCAGGCATGGGGCGCGTTCGTCATGCGCTGGCTGCACGTCATTTCGGGCGTGATGTGGATCGGCCTCCTCTGGTATTTCAACTTCGTGCAGATTCCGTCCATGCCGAAAATACCGGACGAGCAGAAACCGGCCATAGGTAAAGTCATCGCGCCAATGGCGTTGTTCTGGTTCCGTTGGGCAGCGCTCTCCACCGTCGTCACTGGCCTGCTCCTCGCCGGAATGAACGGCTATATCGGCGCGCTACTCACGTTCGCGCGCCCATTCACCGCAATTGCGATCGGCATGTGGCTTGGACTGATTATGGCATTCAACGTCTGGTTCATCATCTGGCCCAACCAGAAGAAAGCGCTCGGAATGGTCGCGGTCGAACCGGATGCGAAGGCCAAGGCCGCACGCATGGCAATGCTCACTTCGCGCTTCAACACCATGTTCTCGATTCCGATGCTCTATTGCATGGTAGCGCAACAGAACGCCGGCCTGTAAGCCGCTTGACTGGCAATCGGGTAGGAGGCGGGGTTTCCCCCGCCGTCTTCCCACACCACCGGATGTACGGATCACCTATCCGGCGGCCCCTGCCTCCCGTTTCCAGGTTGAGCTTGCGTTCCGCTGACTATTCGCCCGTTGGCCTATAGACGTCGCGACCGCCCTCGGGACTGCCGGCTTCTACTGCTGTGTCGCCAACTCGCTTTCGGGACAACTGTCCAGACTCAACGGAGACATAGCCCCCGTGCCGCTCTTGGCAGGTTCAGTCCTTCGCGACTTGATCAGAGTCACTACTACGGTCTCGGCTATCTCGCGTCTGCCCATCCTGACGCCTCGCGATGTCAGTAGCACAAGGCAGGCTGATGGGCCTCCCAGGGTGATTCGCGCGACCTTCCTGCTTATGGCTGTCGGATTTACGTTGTAGCGCTCCGTGCAAGTATCGGGCTTCACAGATATGGGCCTGCTCACCCCGCTACGCCGCCTCGATCCGCTTCCTGTTCCTCCGGCCAGAATTTTGCCTGCGGTATCCTTCAGATTCTGGCTTGCGACAGACGCCCTTGCCGTTCAGGCAACACTCCCCCTGGCGGGTGTGTAGATGACTTACACCTCCAAGTCGTTTTTCCCGCCACCACCGCGGGTCCGACAGCACCAGTCACGGTGCTACGCGCCATTCCTGGTGCACCCAACGAAAGGGGCCCATTCGGGGCCCCTTTTTGTTTTCTTGCCGAATGCGCTAGCGCTGCTTTATTGCGTGCGCTTCGTCTGCGGAATCCCGTCAATGTGCATGCCCGGCGCGATCCCGCGCTTCTTGAACCAGCCCTGATTCATCTCCAGGGCGTAGCGCACCGGCCGCAGCGCGCAATGCGAAGTTTCGTCCAGCGGTTGCATGTCGGCGATATTGACTATTGCACCTTGCTCGTCGATAAAGGCGACGCTCAAAGGAATGAGCGTGTTCTTCATCCACATGCAATGCAAGGCGGACTCGTCGAATAGGAATACCATGCCTGCGCTTTGCGCCATTGCCTTGCGCTGCATCAACCCCCGCGAACGCGTCGCCGTGGTGCTTGCCACCTCTGCCTGAATCACGTAAATGCCGGCACTGAGTTTGATCGTGGCCAAACCGGATTGCCGTGCCAAGGCCGATCCGAACCAGCACATCAGCACCACGATGGCAGCGCCAACAACGCATGCGGACGACGTGAAGGGACGAGGCTTGCGATTCATGGGTAGCGGCTCGCTCCAGAAACAAAAAAGGCAGGGATGAACCCTGCCTTTTTAAGGTGCGGCGAAATTATTTCTTTTCTGCCTTTTTCTCGTCTTTTTTCTCGGCTTTCTTCTCGCCTTTCTTTGCGTCCTTCTTCGCTTCTGCCTTCACTGCTGCCTTCTCGTCTTTCTTATCAGGCGCAGCAACCGCGGCGACGTTTACCGAAGCGAAAGCGGCAGCAATGATCAGCGACAGTAGTTTGCTCATTTTATTTCCTCTCATTTTAGGTTGATTGATAACACTCTACTTGACCAGCCAGTCCCAACAACGCTTCTTGCGGCGCCTAGTTGACTCAGACCGGCGGTCATTCTACAACAAAAAGCCAGCCCCAGGGTAGCCCTAGTGCCGGCTTATTTGCTTTCGAATCAGTTGCTTCTACTCGGCTTTCTTGGCTTTCTTGGCTTTCTTGCTCTTGGTCTTCTTGGCTTTGGCGCCAGCTTTCGCGCCCGCGGCTTTCGGTGCATCTGCACTGGCTGCCGGTGCCATCGCAGGGGCCGCGGCCGGAGCCGGGGCGGCGGGCTTTGCTGCGCCTTGCGCGAACGCCGCGGCACTGGCAGCGGCGAACACGGCGGCAACCGCGACAGATATCAGCTTATTCATAGATTTCCTCTCAATAGGTTGTATGTGGGTGACGACCAACAAATCCCGGTGTCAGGCGCTATAACGCCTCGAAATCGGCCCGGTTGACAAGTTTAGGCCCGTTTTGCGGACGCGACATATCTGGTCATCTTGTCTTTGCGTCAACCCTTCCGCTGCCAGTGACCCTACCGCCATCGTACCGAGACAAGGCGGGGTGCCCTATTCCTGCGCTCATGCACGGTACCAGCTGCTTTCTATCACTTCCAACCCAGGACGATCCAGCCGCTCGGGATTCCTCCAGCGCCGCCGGCGCGGGGCGCAATTATTCGATCAACCCTGGGGTACTTGCCTACCGCGTGGTGGCGCCGGATCGAGAGGGTGCACGCATTGCGCCTGCGGCCTTCTTTGAGTGTTCCGCAAGAATTGCCGCAAAAAGGAATTCTTGCCGCGCCTATCGCAGCCGTTCCGACATCTTGCTCCAACTGCAAATGAATACGGCGCCGTGCGCGCGCCGTGTTCAGGTCGCCGCTTGAATATTGGAGGCTTGCTTGCCCTTCGGACCCTGGGTCACTTCGAACTTGACCTTCTGGCCTTCTTTTATTGTCTTGAAACCTTCCATCTGGATCGCGGAGAAATGCGCGAACAAATCCTCGCTCCCGTCATCGGGCGTGATAAAACCGTAGCCCTTTGCGTCATTGAACCACTTTACCGTACCTGTCGGCATAGAAACGTCCTGTGAAATTTGCGCAATCGGGAACATCCCCGAGGTCCCCATGTCTGACCTACATGCGGCACACGCGACACGTGCGGTCCCGCGCGCTGCTTGACGCCAGGCACATTTCAATTTCTACTCAGTTTGCCCGGTCAAGTCAAGTGACCGCGACCGGGATCTGAAACGTTTGCATAATCCGCGATTGCGATCATTGCGCCAAGCGGCAACAGCGATTAGGATTACACTCAAGGGAAAGAAGTTCGTGGCGATACTGCGCGGGTGGGCGGAATCCTCTCCCCCGCAATACTGCCTGAACCGAATTGACTGAGTGAAGAATCTGGCTTAGTGTTTGGGTGAGTAGGCGAACATGGCGAATCGGCCGCGTGAAGACACTGTCCTGGAGGCAAAAAAGGCAAGGGTCAAACCGCCGCCAATGTTCAAGGTCATGCTGCTAAACGACGACTACACGCCGATGGAATTCGTGGTCATCGTGCTGCAGACGTTCTTCGGCCTGAGCCGCGAGCAGGCGACGCAGGTCATGTTGAAAGTGCATCGCGAGGGCATGGGCGTGTGCGGCGTGTACCCCAAGGACGTCGCGTCGACCAAGGTAGAGCAGGTGGGCAGTTTCGCCCGCCAGCATCAACATCCGCTTCAATGCGTGATGGAGGAAACTGAATGATTGCGCAGGAACTCGAAGTCAGCTTGCACATGGCGTTCGTCGAAGCACGGCAAAAGCGCCATGAGTTCATCACGGTCGAGCACCTGTTGCTCGCGCTCCTGGATAACCCAACGGCGGCCGAGGTTCTGCGCGCGTGCGCTGCCAACATCGACGAACTGCGTAAGAACCTGGGTGGTTTCGTCGCCGAGCACACGCCGACCGTGGCCGGTGCCGAGGAAATAGACACTCAGCCGACACTGGGCTTTCAGCGCGTGATCCAGCGCGCGATCCTGCACGTGCAGTCCTCGGGCAAGAAGGAAGTGACTGGCGCCAACGTACTGGTGGCCATTTTCGGCGAGAAGGACTCGCACGCGGTCTACTTTCTGCACCAACAGGGCATCACGCGTCTGGACGTGGTCAACTTCATCTCGCACGGCATCACCAAGACGCCCCAAACCCAGGGCGGCAAGGCGGAGCAAAGCGAGGAACAGCAGGACGAGCAAGGCAGCCACGGTGCGCTCGAATCCTATACGCTCAACCTCAATGCCCAGGCACTGGTGGGCAAGATCGATCCGCTCATCGGCCGCGAGCGCGAATTGGAGCGGCTGATCCAGACGCTGTGCCGGCGGCGCAAGAACAATCCACTGCTGGTCGGCGAAGCGGGCGTGGGCAAGACCGCTATAGCGGAAGGCTTGGCGCGGCGCATTGTCGAGAATAACGTACCCGAGGTGCTGGCGCGCTGCCAGGTATATGCGCTCGACATGGGCGCGCTGCTCGCGGGGACCAAGTACCGCGGCGATTTCGAACAGCGCCTGAAAGCAGTGCTGAAGCAGCTGCTGGACAACTCCAACGCGATTCTGTTCATCGACGAGATCCACACACTGATCGGCGCGGGCGCCGCCTCCGGTGGCACCCTGGACGCCTCCAACCTGCTCAAACCCGCGCTCTCCTCCGGCCAGTTGAAATGCATCGGGGCCACCACTTACAACGAGTACCGCGGCGTGTTTGAAAAGGACCACGCCCTGTCGCGCCGTTTTCAAAAAATCGACGTGGAAGAGCCGTCTATCGAGGAAACCGTGGCCATCCTGCGCGGCTTGAAGAGCCGGTTTGAGGCGCACCACGGCATCAAGTACTCCTCGGCTGCGCTCACCACCGCGGCCGAGTTGTCGGCGCGGTTCATCAATGACCGCCACCTGCCGGACAAGGCCATCGACGTCATCGACGAGGCCGGTGCGGCGCAACGCATCCTGCCCAAGACCAAGCAGAAGAAGGTCCTCGGCAAGACCGATATCGAAGAAATCATCGCCAAGATCGCGCGTATCCCTCCGCGCAGCGTGTCCTCCGATGATCGCGAGTCGCTGAAAAACCTCGACCGCGACCTGAAGGCAGTGGTATTCGGACAGGACAGGGCCATCGACGCGCTCGCCGCCTCGATCAAGATGGCGCGCAGCGGCTTGGGGCAACCGACCAAGCCGATCGGATCATTCCTCTTTTCCGGCCCCACCGGCGTCGGCAAGACCGAGGTCGCGCGCCAACTCGCCTATTGCATGGGCATCGAACTACTGCGCTTCGACATGTCGGAATACATGGAGCGCCATGCCGTTTCGCGCCTGATCGGTGCCCCGCCGGGTTATGTCGGTTTCGACCAGGGCGGCCTGCTGACCGAGGCGATTACCAAGAAGCCGCATTGCGTACTGCTGCTCGACGAAATCGAGAAAGCGCATCCGGACATTTTCAACATCCTGCTGCAGGTGATGGACCACGGCACGCTCACCGACAATAACGGACGCAAGGCGGATTTCCGCAACGTGGTCATCATCATGACCACCAATGCCGGGGCCGAAGCGTTGAATAGGACCGGGATCGGCTTCAGTCGTTCGCGCACCACCGGTGACGAGTTGGCCGAAATCAAGCGCATGTTCACGCCAGAGTTCAGAAACCGGCTCGACGCGATCATTTCCTTTGCCGCGCTCGACCATGAGATCATACTGCGCGTGGTGGACAAGTTCCTAATGCAGTTGGAAGAACAATTGCACGAGAAGAAGGTCGAGGTAATCTTCACCGAAGCGCTGAAGGCTCATCTCGCCGAGCACGGCTTCGATCCGTTGATGGGCGCACGCCCGATGGCGCGCCTGATTCAGGACACGGTGCGCCGCGCCCTTGCCGACGAGCTGCTTTTTGGCCGGCTGGTCAGCGGCGGCAAGGTCATCATCGACATCGATGCCGAAGACAAGGTGCATCTCGTTTTCACCGACGATGCACCGGTCGAACCGCCGCCAGTAGTGCAGGCAAGCTGAAGCGCCCGTCGCTTCGAGAAAAAGGCCGCGATGAGCGGCCTTTTTCATTTCGACCAAGCTACCTCGCAATGCGCTTTTTGCAGGGACCCGATCCACGCATGTATGAGGATCAAAGGGTGGAGGGACCATTCCGTCACAGCCCGGACCCCTCGTCCTGCAACCAACTCTAATGCTTGCCGGTACTGCCGAAACCACCGGCACCGCGTTCGCTTTCGGCAAAATCGTCAACCACGTTGAGATTCACCTGTAGTACTGGCACGACCACCAGCTGCGCAATACGCTCCATCGGGTTGAGGATGAACGCGCTGGCGCCACGGTTCCACAGAGAAACGAATATCTGCCCCTGGTAGTCGGAGTCGATCAGCCCGACCAGGTTGCCGAGCACGATGCCGTGCTTGTGCCCCAATCCGGAACGTGGCAGGACCATGGCTGCGAACCCCGCATCGCCGAGATGGATGGCGATACCGCTCGGAATCAGCTCGGTCGCGCCGGGCTTGAGTTCGATCGGCGCGTCGATGCAGGCGCGCAAGTCCAGGCCAGCGGCGCCGGCGGTCGCGTAACGCGGTAGATGTTCCTTCAGACGCGAATCGAGGATTTTGACGTCGAGATTGTGCATATATCAGAAAGTGTCAGCTGAAGGTATCGGCGAGGCGAGGTGAACGCAGAGCGGCATGCTTCGGAGATTCCCCCGCCGTTCCTCGCGCCTATGCGGCAGAAAAATGCGTTCTTCTTATCGGCGCTTGGACATCAACCCGGCGAGATGAGCGATGAGGGCTCGAGCGAGCACGGTTTTGGGTGCGCGCGCAAGCTCGTGCTTGCCATCATCGTCGAACAGAATCAGCTGATTGTCCTCGGCACCAAATGCATGTTGCGCAAGATTGGCCGCGAGCAGCGGCACCTTCTTGCGCCGACGTTTGTCGTCGGCATAGGCTTCCAGGTTCTCCGTCTCTGCGGCGAAGCCGACGCAGAACGGTCCGCTTGGGCGCGCCGCCAGCGTGCCGAGAATATCGGGGTTGGGCTGGAGCTGCAGCGTCATCTCGCCGGTGCTCTTTTTCAGCTTGTGCCGCAACGTCTCCTTGGGCCGGTAATCGGCGACCGCGGCTACGCCGATGAACACGTCAGTCGTTTCCACCCGCGCCAGGGCGGCGTCAAACATTTGCTGCGCACTGGTAACGTCGATGCATTCCAGCCCTCGCGGCGGCGCCAAGGCGGTAGGCCCGCTCACCAGCGTCACCGTGGCACCCGCGTCGCGCGCCGCGCGCGCCACCGCGTAGCCCATTTTCCCCGAACTGATGTTGGTAATGCCGCGCACCGTATCGATGGGCTCGAATGTCGGCCCGGCCGTGACCAGCACTCGCTTGCCGACAAGCAATTTGGGCTGAAAGAAAGCCTCGATATCTTCGAATATTTCTTCCGCCTCGAGCATGCGTCCCATGCCCATTTCGCCGCAAGCCTGGTCGCCGCTCGCGGGCCCGAGGATGGCGAGGCCGTCGCCGCGCAATAAATTCAGATTGCGTTGAGTGGCCGGATTTGCCCACATCTGCAGGTTCATCGCCGGCGCCACCAGCAGCGGGCATGCGCGCGCCAGGCATAGCGTGGACAGCAGGTCGTCACACAGGCCAAGCGCCAGTTTGGCGAGAAAGTCCGCGCTCGCGGGCGCGACCACGACAGCATCGCAATCACGCGACAGTTCGATGTGCGCCATGTTGTTGGGTACGCCCGCGTCCCATAAATCGGTGTGCACCGTGTTGCCTGACAGCGCCTGCATGGTGACCGGCGTGATGAAGCGGCAGGCTGCTTCGGTCATCACCACGCGCACGTCGGCACCCGCCTGTTTGAGCAGGCGCGTCAACTCAGCCGCCTTGTACGCGGCAATCCCGCCGGTCAGGCCCAGCAGAATGCGCTTTCCCTTTATATCGGTCATCGAAATCCGCGACCACGCGTTAGCCGACAATGAACGGGGATTTTACGCCAATTGACAGGGGGGCACATGTCGATCGCGGACTGGCCCGCACTGGAACGGCCAAGGGAAAAGCTGCTGCAACTGGGCGCTGCCAGTTTATCCGACGCCGAATTGCTGGCGATCTTTTTGCGCACAGGCATAAGCGGCAAGAGCGCGGTCGATCTCGCGCGTGATCTGCTCGTGCGCTGCGGTGGCCTCGGCGCGCTGTTCGCTGCCAAGCGCTCCGAACTGGGCAGCCTGCCCGGCATGGGTGATGCCAAGTTCTCGCAATTGCAGGCAGTTCTTGAATTGGCGCGACGTGTGCTCGCCGAATCGCTGCGCAGCGCCGACGCCCTTGGCTCTCCTGCAGCTGTGCGCGATTTCCTGCGCCTTACGCTGGCAGGTCGCGCGCACGAAGTGTTTCTCGTAGTACTGCTGGACGCGCAGAACCGGGTTTTAGCCTGCGAAGAGCTGTTCCGCGGCACATTGACCCAGACTAGTGTCTATCCGCGCGAAGTCGTCCGATGCGCGCTCGAGCACAATGCTGCGGCCTTGATATTCGCTCACAACCATCCCTCGGGCGTCGCCGAGCCTAGCCATGCCGACCAAGTGCTGACGCAATCGCTCAAGCAAGCCTTGGCTCTAGTTGACATCAAGGTCCTGGATCATTTCATCGTCGCCGGCAATTCTGCGCTGTCCTTCGCAGAGCGTGGGCTGATGTAAGTTTTCCATCTTCGACGCATATGCAATCGAAATACGGTCACAATTCAGTTCGCCTGCATCTGGCCGTTTGCGCTCGCCAATCTTGAATCGCTTGGAAATCAGCAGGTTGAAGCATCACGTGCTTGCGCCGCCCCGTTAGACCCAGCTGTATTTCCTCTTGAAATTCCGCGAGATAGTGACGTATAATGCGCGCTCTTTCGCTTCTGGAGCAGCACCATGGCGCGCGTATGCCAAGTAACCGCGAAGAAACCGATGTCCGGGCACAATGTGTCCCACGCGAACAATCGCACCAATCGTCGCTTTCTGCCCAATCTGCACTATCGCCGTTTCTGGGTGGAAAGCGAAAACCGCTGGATCAGCCTGCGCGTTTCCGCCAACGGACTGCGCACCATCGATAAGAAGGGCATAGACGCCGTTCTGAAAGATCTACGAGCCAAGGGGGAGATTTAATCATGCGCGACAAGATCAAATTGGAATCGACTGCCGGCACTGGTCACTTTTACACGACCTCGAAAAACAAGCGCACCATGCCGGATAAGATGGAAATCATCAAATTCGATCCCAAGGTGCGCAGGCACGTGCTTTACAAAGAAACCAAGCTGAAGTAATAAGAACAAGTTCTAAACAAAAAGGCCGCTGCTGCGGCCTTTTTGTTTGCAGCTACGCGTAACAGCGCAGCTTGTGCGAAAACTCTTCCAGCTGCCGTATGCCGCTCGCTTCGGCGCGCAGGCACCAGTCCTGCAACTGCTGCAGCAACTGCTCGCGCGAGGCGTTGGAGCGCGCCCACAGCGCCACCAGTTCCTTGCGCATGCTATACACCGTCGATAGCTTCTTGCTCTTGGCCAGCGCCTGGGCCAGCCAGACCTGCTGCTCGCGTCCCAGTTCATACTCTTCGCGCATGAGCCAGCGTTTCAAACCCTTCAACGATTGCGCATCCTGCGGCGCGAACCGGCGCAAGACGCGCAATTCCTCGGCGTAGGTTTTCTTCAAAGACTTGGCGTATTTGGCCAGTACGTCATAGCGGCAGGCGATGACCGCTTGCAGCGTATCGAAATCGGCAATCGGCTTGGCCTGCGTGAAGCGCGGCCTGGGCGCCACCTTCTTCACTTGCGCCAGCCCGAATAGTTCGAGCATGCGGATATAGACCCAGCCGATGTCGAATTCATACCACCGGGTGGAAAGTTTGGCCGACGAGGCAAACGCATGGTGATTATTGTGCAATTCTTCGCCGCCGATCAGGATCCCCATCGGAAACAGATTGGTGCTCGCGTCGGCGCTCGACCAGTTGCGGTAACCCCAGAAATGGCCAAGTCCGTTGATCACTCCCGCGGCCCAGAACGGGATCCATGCGATCTGCACCGCCAGCACCAGCAAGCCAGGTACGATGCCGAACAGCGTGATATTGATCATCCCCATGACGATCAGGCCCGGCTTCGCGCGGCTGGAATATAGATTGCGCTCCAACCAGTCGTCCGGCGTGCCGTGCCCATAGCGCTCGAGTGTCGCCGCGTTGCGGGCTTCCTTGACATAGAGAAACACCCCGCCCCAGAGCACGCGGCCTATGCCGAAGATCTGCGGACTGTGCGGATCCTCTGCGGTCTCGCATTTGGCGTGATGCTTGCGGTGAATTGCGGCCCACTCCTTGGTCACCATGCCGGTCGTCAGGCACAGCCAGAAGCGGAAGAAATGGCTCGCCAGCGGATGCAGTTCCAGGGCGCGGTGCGCCTGGTGGCGATGCAGGAATATGGTCACGGCGGCGATACTGATATGGGTCAGAACCAGGGTTACCGCGACCAGGCCCCACCAGGGCAAATCCAATAGCCCCGAATAAAGCATCAAGCCTCCATCCTATTCGTAAAGATTGGCTAGGGATTCTACGTCAATTCGCGCTACGGGCAACCGACATTTCGGCCGCGCCACGTGCGCTGGCGCCGCTCAACCGGCGACGGCTGTTGCGTCACGCAAAATCCTGACCTCGCGCTGCGGATAGGGGATCTCGACGCCGGCTTCCTGGAAGGCGTGCCAAATGGCCAAGTTGAGCTCGGAGCGGATGTTCAGCATCCCTTTTTCCGGGTCCTCGATCCAGACTCCCAGTTCGAGATCGATGCCGCTATCGGCGAAACGCGCCAAAAACGCCTTCGGCGGCGGGTCCGCGAGCACACGCGCATACCCGCGTGCCGCCTCTTCCATCAGTCGCATGGCTCGCTCCGGATCGCACTTGTAGCTCACCTGCACCGGGAGCGCCAGCCGAATCTGCCGATTTGAATACGAGTGGTTGAACACTGTCGTCGTAATCAGCGTCTCGTTGGGTATGATGGCCTCGCGCCCATCGAGCGCGCGCACCACCACGTAACGCGTAGTGATCTCCTTTACTTCGCCGTAGAAGTTGTCCGCCGTAATCAAATCGCCGATGCGGGTCGAGCGATCGAACAGGATGATGAATCCGCTTACGTAATTGCTCGCGATCTTCTGCAAACCGAAACCGAGGCCGACACCGATCGCGCCGCCGAACACCGACAGGACGGTGAGATCGATGCCGACGAGGGGCAAGACGACGAGCACGGCCAGCACGACCAGCAGCGACCGCGCCAGGCGCGACAGCACCACGCGCAGGCTGGAGTGCAACGATTCGGCACGCATCATCCGCGCCTCGATGGCGCCAGAGAGCCACAGCGCCGCAAGCAGGGTGACCACCACCCAGAACAATCCCTGCAGCAGCAACCACAGCGTGAGTTTCTGCTTGCCGATATGGAAGGTGATCTCCTCGAGGAAATCGACCACACCGGGCAACAGGCCGGATACGTGCAGCACCAGCGCGCCCCATACGACGACGGCAATGGCTCTCTCGAACGAACGCACGATGCTGTCCCGCGCGAACACGTGGCGCAGCAGATAAAAGAAGATGCGCACCAGCAACAGCGACACCAGCAGCGGCACGAATAGCCGCAGCACATCGACCGTCATCCAGTGTTTGAACACATTGATGGACACGAGCAGCGGGACCAGCGCGACGATGGGAAAGAGGATGCGCCTCAAGCCGCCCACGCCCAATTTCCATATGCCGTTGGCCTCGACTTGGGAAAGGCGCAGCACCCTGCCCGCGCCCCAGGCCAACACGAAGCAAGCGAGCAGAATCGCGATTTGCCACGCCGCCTGCTGGTTCTGCAGGTCGAACCAGGCTCTTTCCAACAGCGTGCTCAGCGGTTCCTTCATGGCTCGATGTAGGGCAAGGAGTCAGCGTAATGACGCCGCCAGTTGGCAGCATAAGCGTTTGCGATGTCAGGGTTGTGGCGCAAGATCAGCACATTCTCAGCGTTCTTGAATTGCGCGGCATAGGTCCAATTGTAACTCCCGGTAATCACTGCTGCATTCTCCGTGTCCGCGTCGATCACCATCACTTTGTTGTGCGCGCTCTGATAGCGCACTTCCAGCATCACCGCTATACCCGCCTGCGCGAGTTCAGGGATACGGCTGACCTCGCTATTGAAGGTCTGTTCGCGATCGGCCAAGACCAGCACGTCCACACCGCGCCTTTTCGCCGCCATCAAGGCGTTCGCGAGCGCGCGGCTGGTGAAACTGAAGGCCTGCACCAAAATTTGGGTCTTTGCCTGACGTATGGCATCGACGACCATGCCCTCGGCATTGTCCCAGGGAGAAAATGCAACTTGCACGGAACCTTGGGCAGGGAAAACGGGAGGCAGTTTCGCCGCGGCGACAGCTTGGCCTGTCTGCGCAGCGGCCGGCGGCGCGAACGCGCAGGCGCCGCTCAGGACAAGACCGAGTAATGTCCGCCTCATCTTTTCTTCGCTATCAAGGCCACGAAAAAACCGTCGGTGCCGTGCAGGTGCGGCGCGAGGCGCAGGTATGCGCCTGTATCGAGCGCGATGCGCTGCTGCGCCAATGCCAGGTTGGCCGGCCGCAGTTCAAACTGTGCATGCGTCGCGAGAAACGACTCTACCACCTCGTCGTTTTCCTGTTTGAGCAGGCTGCAGGTTGCGTAGGCCAGCAGGCCGCCCGGCTTCACTAGCTTGGCTGCAGCGGCGAGGATGACATCCTGCTTCAGGCGGTATGCAGCCAGCGTCTGCTCGCTCTGACGCCATTTCAGATCCGGGTTTCTGCGCAATGTCCCGAGGCCGGTGCAGGGCGCGTCCACCAGCACCCGATCGAGCTTGCCGGCGAGGCGCTTCAGGCGCGCATCGTTCTCGCTCGCGATCCACTGAGGATGCACGTTGGACAAACCGGAGCGCGCCAAGCGCGGCTTCAAGCCCGCAAGTCGCTTTGCCGAAATATCGAAAGCATACAGCCGACCGCTGGAACGCATCATCGCACCCAACGCCAAGGTCTTACCGCCTGCACCCGCGCAGAAATCCGCCACCATCTCGCCGCGGCGCGGGGCAAGCAGCTGGCACATGAGTTGGCTGCCTTCGTCCTGTATCTCGATCGCCCCTTCCAGGAACAGCGCATGGCGATTGATCTGGGGCTTGCCTTCGAGTCGCACGCCCACAGGCGAATACGGCGTCGCCCGCGCGCCGATGCCCTCGCCGGCCAGGCGCGCAAGCACCGCCTCGCGCTCAGCTTTCAGCAAATTGACGCGCAGGTCGAGGGGTGCGCCCTGCTGCAGGCTCTGCGCCAGCGCCAGCAATTCCTCTTCGCCGTATTGCCGCTGCAACCTGGCGAGCAGCCAATCGGGAAGATCGCAGCGCACGGCGAGCGAATCATCCTCGCCTCGCGCCTTCAGATCGGCCAGCCAGTCGCGCTCCTGCGGCTTCAGCGCGGTGTCCAGCTCGCGCAGGCTCAAGCCGCGCAACCGCGTGAGTGCAGCGAGCGTCAAGCGGCGCGGATCGCGCCCGCCCGCCAGGGTCTCCAACAGCCGCAGGCGGCGCAAGGCCGTGAACGCAGTCTCCGCGACGAACGCGCGGTCGTGCTGCCCCAAGGCCGGATGGGCGCGCAGATAGCGCGACATGACCGCATCCGCCGGGAACTTGAATTCAAGCACGGCGGCGAGCGCAGCCACGGTGTGTTCGAGCAGGGCACGGGGCAAGGGCATGGCTGGCTTCGCGCCTCGCGCGCGCCTAGTCGGCGATGCGCGTCAGCACCTGGTCGATGCGCGTGCCGTCTTTTTCGATGACGAGGATGCGCACCGGCAGGTAATCGCGCGCGCTGGCAAACCAGAGCTCCGTTCCCCTGTCGTCCTGATTCTCGCGCTGCTTCACCAAGTGAACGGTATCCAGTTCGCCCGCGGGTGTCTTCAGCCTTTCCCTGGCCGCTACGCTGTATTGAAAATGCGTCAGGCCCTTGCCATCGGTCAGGTTAACCTTGATCTCCCGGCCCGGCTTGAGATCGGGCGCGGTCTGAAAAGCGAAGTTGTAAAGAAAGCTGAGCCGATCCTGCAATGGCAGCGCCATGCCGGTGGTTTCGGTCTTGCCATCGTGCTCCTGCGTCAGCGTCTTCTTGTTCCAGTCGAATCGCGCCGTCGCAGCGGGATTGTCGCCGCGCTGGTCGCGGTACTCCAGCGGGCGCAGCCCATCGCGGGTGACCTCGCCGCGGCAGAATCGCCTGGCGGCGCCGCGATAGAGCAGCGCGCCGATACCTTTGCCGCGGCCTTCGGAATTGAGCGAAAAGCGCTTGCCATCGTGCTCCAGCACTTCGGTCATTTCGGCCGCGACCATGCCGTTGTAGCTGAGGTCGTACACCAGTGTCAATTTATGCGGCGGCTGCGCCGCGCAAACTTGCGCGGCGGCTAACATGACGACGAAGGCGAGCTGCTTGATCATGGCGCGAACAACTGTTGAGGATAATCGCCCTTAACGCGCACCACACCGTTGTCGATGACCAGTCTTTCCTCCAGAAACCAGCGCACCGCCTGCGGGTAGATACGATGCTCCTCGGCGAGCACGCGTGCGGCGAGGCTCGCTTCGTCGTCGTGAGGCAGCACCGGCACCGCCGCCTGAATGACGATGGGTCCGTGATCGAGCGCGGCCGTAACGAAGTGAACCGTGGCGCCATGCAGCTTTACCCCTGCCGCGAGCGCCCGGGCATGCGTGTCCAGCCCCGGGAAAGCGGGCAGCAAAGACGGATGGATGTTGAGTAGACGGCCCTGGTAGCGCAATACAAATTCCTCGGTGAGTATGCGCATGAAACCGGCGAGCGCCACGAGATCGGGACTGAATTCATCAATCGCTTGTGCCAGCGCCGCATCGAACGCCTCGCGCGTGGTGTAGTCGCGGTGGGCGACTACGGCAGTGGCGATGCCGCGGCCGGCTGCATACTCGAGTCCGGCGGCGTCGGCGCGGTTGCTGATCACTGCGACCACCGGCAAACCGGCTTCGATTATCGCCTGCATATTGCTGCCGCGGCCGGATATCAGGATGACGATACGCTTCATGGCCATATTTTACGGCGAAAGCCCCATACGCACCGGCAAGCTTGCCAGCGTTGCCGCTGCACGACTAAGGGATTATGCTGCGTCAACGTCAATTGTCCATGCAGATCATGAACCTTAGCGACCCGTCGACACGCATTGCTCTCGCCGCGTTGTTGCACGACGTAAGCACGTTGGCTGAATGTGCCGCCTGAACTCGACTATCGCGCCATTCGTGCCTGGACTGTCCGCCGGATGGTCTTCGTTGAACTCACCGACGGCCGCCAGGTCGGCTTCCCCGCTGACCGCTTTCGGCGGCTGCACGCGGCGAGCGATGAACAATTGGCTGCGGTTACCTTGCGCGTCTTTGGCGCTGCGCTGCGCTGGGAAGACATCGACGAGGACATCACCGTACGCGGCATCATCGAAGGCCGCTTCCAGCTAGCATTACCGGCCAACTATCTGGTCGACTGATCAACATCACGGCCTTGAATCTGGACGACATGATGATTCAACAAAAACGTTTTCAACTGCGCCTTTGCTCGCCAGCTTTTCTCGGCGATGCACATCAATCCGGCGTCTGGCGTACGCCGCCGATCAAGGCACTTTTGCGCGAGTGGTGGCGTGTGGCGGCAGCGCCGGAATCTGGCTACGATCACCCTTCGCTGCGCGAGACTGAAGGGTTGTTGTTCGGCAATGCATGGCTTGAACCAGATGCCGACAAAAACAGCCGCTTCTGCAAAAGCACGGTGCGGATGGCGCTTGGACATTGGGATGAGGGAAAAATGCGCAAGCACGAGCCTCTGGGAAAAGTTGATCATCCCGAGGCTGAGAAGGCAGGAAGGAAGGTTGAGCCGTTAAACTACCTAGGCTACGGCCCTATCGATAGGGGGCAGTTCAAGAATGGTGCGGCGCTTCAAGCCGGCGAGACCAATACCCTGGACCTCGCCTGGCCGGCAGAAGATGCCGACGCGATTGCCCACACCTTGCAGCTCATAGAATGGTTCGGCACCCTCGGCGGCCGCTCGCGCAACGGTTGGGGTTCGCTGTCCCTTGGACTCGAACCACTTGCCGCCGATCACGCCCACCTCACCGCCGTTCTGCGCCCGTTAAAGGAGTGTCTCAAGCTAGACTGGCCGCACGCCATTGGCAGCGACAACAAAGGCCCGCTTGTCTGGGAAAGTGCGAACACGTTTGACAACTGGCAGCCTGCGATGAAATTTTTCGCGTCAACCAAAATCGGCTTTCGCACCAGTCTGAAATTCGACGGCGGCGAGCCTCACCGGCAGCCACAGAAACGTCATGTGCTGGCTTATCCGGTCACGCATCACAAGGTCAGTGGATGGAGTAACGAGGCTCGCCTCGCCAACCAAATCCGCTTCAAGCTTTTCGCAACCGGAGATAACAAACGCAAGGCGCGCATCTACCACACCCCGCACAAGAGCCCGTTAGCTATCGGCAACATTAACGAACTCGACGTTTGGCAGAGCATCCACCGCTGGCTCGATGATCCGCAAAACAAGCTCACGCGGCTCGGAGCGAAACCATGAGCGACAACAACCAACCCTGGCTTGCCAAACTTGCCGCCTGGACGCACGATCCGGCGGAAAAAGCCCTCGTCCTGCTTCGCGACCCTGCCGGGCACGAGGGCGGCACCGTGCGCGAACTCAGGCAGCGCCTCTTTCCGTACGGCCTGCCGGCAGATATCAGCGAAGCCGTCAAACGTGGCGACCATTGGGCATCGGCAGCCGACCGCCCGCAATTCGGCAGCGGCGGGCACAACGCCTGGGCGCAAGTGCGTTTTGATCAACAGCCGATGTTGATTCATCCGCTGTCGGGCGAAGAGTACGACCTGGGAAAACTGGCCGACATCGACCCGGCGCACATCAAAGCGGTGTCCCAGACCCACTTTGACGAACTCGTCGTCAATGGCGACGCAAAGAGAACCGCGCTGAATTTTTGGCGCTTTGGTCCCGAGATAAATGCAGACATCCGTAGCCTGTGGCGTTTATTGCCTGCGGACACCCGCGTGCCCGACCACACCATCTGGGCACACCTTGACCTGACCGCCGCCTTTGCGACCGCTTTCACTGCTGATACCCAAGGCAATGCCGCGCTGCTCGCCATGAGTTTCGGCCCGGTGCAGGAATTTATCGCCGCCGCACGCACTACGTCAGACCTGTGGGCAGGTTCGCATCTTCTCTCGCGCCTCGCGTGGGAGGGATTGAAAATTATCGCTAGCGAAATCGGGCCGGATGCGGTAATTTTTCCGCAGCTACGCGGGGTGCCACAGGTTGACCTGTGGCTGCAAAACGAGATCGGATTACCCAGAGATCATTTCAAAAATTGCGATTGGGCTACGGAAAAAAACGACGCCAACCCGCTGTTCGGCGCGGCGCTACCCAATAAATTCGTCGCCATCGTGCCCGCCCGCCGAGCCGAGGAGTTGGCTCAAAAAGTAACTGAAGCGATGCGCCACTGGGTTTTGCTAAGCGCCGAAACCATGCTAGCCGAATTGCTGGATAGAAGCGGCTTCGGCAATGACCCTATGTCACCTTGCCACGCGCAGCTTGCCGAGCAACTGGCGGGATTCCCGGAGGTGCACTGGGCGAGCGTCCCATTTTCTCTCATTGCCGCCGACGCCGAGGGCAAGGCCGATAAAGACCAGCCAGTCCTCGCCGCCGCCAGTCAGCCATTTTTTGGCAAGGTGGAAAAACCGGGCTTTTTGGGCAGCAAAGTCTGGCAGGTGCTCGCCAAGGAAATCGAAGTAGAAGGCGCACAGTTCTTCGTCCCGAACCCGGGCGTGCTTTACCCGGCTATTTACGATCTGCTCGATCGCGTCGCGGCATCGGCTAAAAGCGTGCGCCCGTTTGCCCAAAAGAAATACGAGGGTTCCCGCTGCGACCTCACCGGCGAGGCAGAGTGGCTGACCACCGATCGCGCACAGCTTGCTTATGGCAAACAAGGGCGCAAGGATGCGGCTACGCTCTGGAACAAAGCGGCCCAGACATTCCCCGGCCTGTTCCGCAAAGGAGAGCACCTGTCGGCGCTGGCCATGCTCAAGCGCATGTGGCCGCGCACCTTCGCGCGAGAAATTGCCGCCACGCCGGACATCAAGAACGTGCAACGCTACGTGGTTTCGACGCACACCATGGCGCTAGCTACGTCAATGGAGCGCTGGATAGAGGACGGCGGGCTTTCTGATAACCGGGTCGGTGAGTTTGAACGCTTGATCGCCGAAGCGCGCACCGCGCCACGCACCGCGCTGCCGCGCCGCTTGATCAAGAAGCTCTACGCTCGCAATGCCGCCAATACTCAAACCAAAGATTTGGCAGCCTGCTTGCCGGGATTGCTGGATCAGGACGATCTAACCGAAGACCAGGCACGTACCCTCAACCGCGACATCGAGAAACTGCTCAGGGCAAAGCCCGAGGCCTATTACGCCTTCATCCTGCTCGATGGCGACCGCATGGGCGCGTGGTTGTCGGGCACAGAGCCGGACTATCTACTCACCTACGGCGACACCTGGCACCCGAAAATCCGCAATACCGCCGCGCAAAAATTCCCGCACCTGGCCCCTTACCTCGGTTCCAAGCGGGCAGTCTCGCCCGCGCGCCACATGGCGATTTCGGCGGCGCTCAACGACTTCGCCCTGATCATGGCGCGGCATGTTGTCGAAGACCTGTGCAAGGGCAAGCTCATCTATGCCGGCGGCGATGATGTGCTGGCGATGGTGTCGGTGGACGATCTCCTGCGTTGCCTCGCGCTCCTGCGGCTCGCTTATTCCGGCGTATGGCCGGAACAGGACGGGCTGGCGGATCTGTTGAAACTTGGCAACGAGCGTGGCATGACCACACTCAAACGCGGTCATGCCTTACTCGATGGACAACTGTTGCGCTTGATGGGAGAAAAGGCCACTGCCTCGGCGGGTGCCATCGTCGCCCATCATCAAACACCGCTGTCCCGCGTGCTGCGCGAGCTGCGGGCCACCGAAAAGCGTGCCAAAACGCAAGGCGGGCGCGATGCTTTCTCGATCAATCTGTTAAAGCGCTCCGGTGGCGCGGTGCACCTCACCCTGCCGTGGATTGTTCCCGGCGGAAAGTGGTCTGATGCACTCAAAGGCACGCTCACCGACACACCCATGGCGCTGCTCATCAAACTGCGTGATAGTTTCGTCGGTAACACATCGCGCCGCGCCGCCTACCTTACGCAAGGCTGGCTCGAAGATTTGCCAACAGCAAGCCAAATCGGCGGCGAAACATTGAAAGACCTGTTATCAGCCAATCTCGAACATCAGCTTAAACGGCAGGGTGGTGACAATGCCGGCGCGCTCGGCCCCCTGTTGGCGCAAATCGCTTGCGCGGTAGCCGAGGGGAGAAGACCCGACCCGCGCGACAGTCTGAAAAGCCCCGAAGCGGCACTGATACGCGACACGCTGGCCGTTGCCGAATTTCTTGCCCGTGAAGGGCGTACCGAATCCCGGGAGAAAATCTGACCATGACATCCCTTTTTCTGGAACCCCTGGATGTCCTGTACCTGCGCGGCAACAAACTCTTCGCCGATGCGGGTGCGCATGGCGAGGCTCTCATGCCGCCTTGGCCTTCGCTCGCCGCAGGTGCCGTACGCTCGCGGCTGTGGGCCGAAGGTGCAAGCCTGGAAACGCTCGCCGATTTTCGACTTACGCAATTTGGTCTGGCTCGCCATCAGGAGGGTAAGGCGATCGAAAGTCTTTGGCCCTTACCTGCCGATGTGATCGTCAGCGATGAAGCCGGCCTGGCCGATGCCACTTATCTGCGCCCTTGCCCAACGCCCACGGGGATAGCCAGCAGCCACGCGCTGCCCAAGTTGCCCGCTCTGCAAACCGCCAAACCGGGCAAACCCGTTCTTGGCCTGTGGCTCAACGGTGATGGCATCGCCGCATGGCTGGCCGGCCGGCCGTTAGCCGCCAAGCACTTTGTGCGATCCGGCGACCTCTGGCAGACCGATCCGCGCCTGGGGATTGCGCTTGACCCCGTGACGCGCAGCGCCGCCGACGGAAGAATCTACACCACCGAAACCATTGCAATGAAAGACGGCATCGGCTTTATTGCGGCTTATGAAAGCGGTGCCAATCCGCTCCCGAATGCAAGCCTCGTCAGATTGGGCGGCGATGGCCGCGGCGCTGCCGTCGCTGCTGTGACGTCACCACCAACAGCGCCGGACTGGGTGCGGATCGAGAAGGAAGGCCGCTTCCGTCTGATGTTGACCACCCCCGGCTTGTTCGGCGGCGGCTGGCGCCCGGACGGCGTCCCCGCCACGCTGGTCGCCGCTTCGGTCAGTCGCGCCGAAACCGTTTCCGGCTGGGATCTCGTCACCAACAAGCCTAAGTCCGCCCGGCGTGTCGCGCCGACGGGAAGCGTTTATTGGTTCGAAAATTTTACGGGCGACCTGGCTGCACTGAACTCGCTCGCGCTAAACGGTCTTCCCACCGCAGACCCGGCACGGCACGCCGAAGGCTTCGGCAAGCTTGCCATCGCACCGTGGGCGATTTGAACCGCGGATAATAGACGTCAACACAGGAATCTCCACTATGTACCAAGCCCACACCGCCCTTTTTCTCTATGCCGTGAGCCCCGTTCACATGGGCGCGGGCACGGCCTTCGGTCTGATCGACAGCCCGATACAGCGCGAGCGCCACACCGGCCATCCCTTGTTTGCTGGTTCCGGCATCAAGGGGGCGATACGCCATCGCTTTGCCCAATTGCCAAACTGGAAGGACGATTTGCTTGACCGCCTGTTCGGCCCCGAAGGCGGCGACCTCTATGCTGGCGCGGTGAGTTTTGGTGATGCGCAACTGCTCGCTTTTCCGATACGTTCCGTCAAGCGCGGCTACGTTTATGCGACCAGTCCGCTGGCACTGTCTCGCGCCAGTCGGATGTTGGAGTTACTCGGCAAACCCAAGCTGCCCGCCTCGGTTAAGAATGTTGGCGAAGGCGTTGCCAACGTCTGTGACGCGGGGCTCACCACCGGCGGTTCGCTGGCGCTTGAAGCCTTTGAATACACTGCCAGCGAAAGCGCGGAACTCAAAGCGATCGCAGCCTGGCTGGCAGATCACGCGCTGCCACAAGGCGATGCGCACGCTTTCTTCCGCGAGAAGATCAAGACTGACCTGGTGCTGCTCTCCGACGAAGATTTCGCCTACTTTGTCAAAAACGCTACGGTGGTCGAACCGCATGTGCGCATCGATGATAGAACCGGTACTGCCAGTGATGGCGGGCTGTTTTACGTCGAAAACCTGCCGCCCGAAAGCCTGCTCATCGCGCCGCTGATGGCCAGCGCCGAACGCAGCGGCAAAGGCGAGGTCGCAGCCGAAGCGGTGATCAGTCATGTGCTCGCCAATCTCGATGGGCAACCGCTTCAGATCGGCGGCGATGCCACTACCGGGCGCGGTCAGGTTGTTGTCACGGCAGTGAAGTGAGGAGACCCGCATGAGCAAAATGACACTGGAACAGCAACGCGCGCAAGCGGCGTGGGCGAGGGCGCAGGAAGGCTTGGCTCTCGCAGCGGGGAAATATACCAATCTCGCCAAGGCAGCACCCGCGCTCATCATGAATAATGGATTGATGCAGACGCTGGCGTTTTATGAAGACAAGGGAGAGCCGCACCATAAGGCACTGGCCGGACACCTTCGCCGCTGGATCATGGTACGTGCTGGCGGTGCCGACAAAGACCCCGGCTTTGCACCGCTAATGAGCATCCTGCTCCAGGCAGACAGCCCGACCTACCGCCAGGCCACTGAAGAATCCCTGTTGCTTCTGCGCTGGATTCGCCAGTTCGCTGCTGCGCTCAATCCGGGGAGATAATCCATGCCTGCTGCCGTCCCTGCTTATCTCAAGGATTTTTCCGATGCCCCGCCGGGCCATCGTTTCAGCCTCTATTACGCAGGCTGGAATAGTGACTGGAGCAAACCAAGAAATGGCGTTGTCGATACACTGGACAAGCTCAAAACACTCCCTGACCACAGTATCAAACTCCTTACTGCTTTCTGTGCACGCCAGAACACCGCTGCCGAAATGTTGGGCGAACAAGTGCTCGTTCTGCCCTGCATCAGCACGGCGCCGTTTGCCACCGGTCTCGGCAACGAGCACCCGCTCGAAAACGGATTTGCTTTCCTCACGCCCTACGGCCTGCCCTACCTTGCCGGTTCCGGCATCAAGGGGGTCATCCGCACGGCTGCCGAAGAACTGGCCAGCGGCGAATGGGGCGAAGCCAAAGGCTGGAACGAAGATACCATCCGTGCACTGTTCGGACCCGGTGAAGAAGACTCGACGCGCGATAGCCATCCCCAACAGGGCGCACTACGTTTTTGGGACATCCTCCCCATCTTGCACAAAGATGAAATGTCGGTCGAAATCATGACCCCTCATCACGGCGAGTATTACCAGGGGAAGCACAGCCCGCACAACAGTGAAAACCCCAACCCGATTTCCTTTCTCGCAGTACCGGCCGGGTCGAAGTTCACCTTCTTCGTGGAATGCAACGCAGCTTTGTTACGCGACGAAACGCTGCGACAAACCTGGCGCAATCTGCTGGAAGCGGCTTTTGATCATGCCGGAAAATGGCTGGGCTTCGGTGCCAAGACGGCGGTGGGTTATGGGCGGATGATTCGTGACGAGAAAGCAATCGAAGTAGCACGCGAAAGGAAAAAACAGCAAGCGCATGCGGACGAACTGGCTATACTCTCGCCCGCCCTGCGCCGCATCGAGGAATTCAAGACGGCATTCGACACCCGGGCCAAACAATTGCGTGATGGCGGCAAGGACAATCCCAACACGAAGTACCATGACATGGCGAGAGACCTGGCGCGGGCAGCCGCCGGCTGGGACGGTAAAGAAGAGAGGATCGCGGCCGCCGATGCAATCGAGGAATGGCTGCCTCGTGTCGTCAGGGTTGACATGAAGGATGAGCGCAAGAAACTCAAACTTTCGGCCTTGCGCGGTTGAGAACTGCAATCAGCGATTCAACTGGGGCTCGAACAAGATGATCCAGGTGTCGCGCGGGGAAACGATGCGCATTGAACCCGACGCGCCCCACTCAAGCACGCGCTGGTCGCCGGTTAGGAACAGGTCGGCGCCGCCGGCCGCGGCAGCCGCCACCAGACGAGCGTCGCTGTCCTTACTCGGCTCGGCGACATCCGCAAGTTGGATGGTTCCGCTGTACGTTGCCAACGCCACGGCGATCTCCCGCTGCGAAAATTTGAGTTTGCGGGCGAGCACCGCTACCAGTTCCGTCCACACTAACTCGCTCCCCAACACCTCGTGGCTCGCGAATAGCTGTTTCAGCAGTTCCTCGCACAGCCCAGGAGAGGCAATCGCACTGACCCAGACGTTGGTATCGACGAAGACCCTCATGAAACGTCGCGAAAGATGTCTTCCTCCGTCAGCCAGCCAATCTTACGCGCACGCGGAATCGCGACAGCGCGCAGTGCATCGAGTCGTTCGCAAAATATTTTGCCGCGCAACGCTTCCCGTATGACTTCGCTACGCGTCTTGCCGCTCAGCTTGCATATCGCTTTCAGGTCTTGCGCTTCCTTCTCCGAAATGCGCACGGTCAGGGTGGTTTGCATGACGCACTCCTTGCTGTATCACAATGTAACGCACAGATTAACATGAACCTGCCCGCCGTACCGAACTGCGCCACCCAAAGCGGCAGTCTTAACGACTACCCGTCCGCCCGTCGATTCGACCCGTATTTTCCGATCGGAAAAGCCAACCGGCTACTTGACAAGAATGGCAGGTCAAATGCAAGGTAACGCGCTCGACCCAATCACCACCTTCCCCCTCGCCCGCTACCGCCTCGAATGGCAGGCGAGCACGTCCGTTCGCCTGCCCGACTACGCCGGTTCCATGCTGCGCGGCGCCTTCGGTCACGCCCTGCGCAAACTCGCGTGCATGACCAAACCAAGAGATTGCGCCGGCTGTCCCTTGCTTTCCACCTGCCCCTACCCCGCAATCTTCGCCCCGCCACCGCCGGCCGCGCACAAGCTGCAGAAATTCTCGCAGATCCCCGTGCCTTACATCATCGAACCACCCGACTGGGGCGCGCGCCAGATCGGCGCAGGCGATGCCTTCGCCTTTCACATGGTCCTCGTCGGCCGCGCACTCAGGGAACTGCCCTTGATCATCCTCGCCTGGCGGCGCGCATTTGCCCGCGGCGCCGGGACCGGTGACGGCACCGCCGAACTCGTGCGCGTCGTTCATAGTGGCGAAGATGGCGAGACCGAAATCCATCGTCCCGACACTGGCGCCATCGCCCCACACCCACAGCTAATCGCATTCAACAGCGCAAACAATGACGCAACAGAACACAGCGAACTCACCCTGCATTTCGTCACGCCACTGCGCTTACAGAAAAACGGCCGCGCCCTGCCGCCGGAAAAACTTGATGCCCGCACTCTGCTCATGGCCCTCGTCCGGCGCGCCAACCTCCTCGCCGAATTCCACGCCAACGGCGCGCTCGTCGAAGATTTCGCATCGCTACTCGCCGCGAGCGCGAACATCCAAGATAGCAAACATCTGGTTTGGCTAGACTGGACGCGCTTCTCCAGCCGGCAGCAACAAAGAATGGCACTCGGTGGCGTAGTTGGAGACTGGACCATCAGCGGCCCTCTCACGCCGTTCATCCCTTTCCTGCAACTGGGCGAGTGGCTGCACGTGGGCAAGGAAGCCGCGTTCGGACTCGGCCGTTACACCCTTCGCGCGGCCGAAAAAACACATACCTTCGCTGGCGGCACCGAAGTTCGCGACTCCACTCGGCAACACATTGGACGGAAGGAGAAAATCACCAGAGATCGGTTTGTATGAAGCCCTGAAACCAAAGGGATTGAGACGTCACGCCAAACACCGTATAGCATCCTGACGATCGTTTGTATGAAGCCCTGAAACCAAAGGGATTGAGACAGTTACAACCTTTTCGTGCGTGTGCGCGAGAATCACGTTTGTATGAAGCCCTGAAACCAAAGGGATTGAGACCTACCGCGCTTTGGGGTGTCAGGTGTATTCCGTAGTTTGTATGAAGCCCTGAAACCAAAGGGATTGAGACCGACACCGCCACGACAACTGCAGAGATAACGGCGTTTGTATGAAGCCCTGAAACCAAAGGGATTGAGACCCCGTTTAGGTGCGCCTTGTGGCGCATGTCGTGCAGTTTGTATGAAGCCCTGAAACCAAAGGGATTGAGACTGATGGTATTCGCTATGACGCGAAACATGCCTTGTTTGTATGAAGCCCTGAAACCAAAGGGATTGAGACGGAAAATCCGCCGACCATTACCACGCCCTCAAGGGCGGTTTGTATGAAGCCCTGAAACCAAAGGGATTGAGACACAGTAGAAATGCTCCTATCCCAATAACGCCAGTTTGTATGAAGCCCTGAAACCAAAGGGATTGAGACGGAGCAACACCATGGACATGAACCAAGACCAAGGCGTTTGTATGAAGCCCTGAAACCAAAGGGATTGAGACAGTTTCGACGTAGACGGCTTGTCTATTTTTTGATGGGTTTGTATGAAGCCCTGAAACCAAAGGGATTGAGACATCGAGCCCGTTGGCATATAACCGCCCCACTCGGTTTGTATGAAGCCCTGAAACCAAAGGGATTGAGACGATGGCTTCCGGTTAGATGCCGTCTTTTCTCCCGGTTTGTATGAAGCCCTGAAACCAAAGGGATTGAGACGAAGAAAAGGCCGGCGATCGGCGCAAGGACGGCGGTTTGTATGAAGCCCTGAAACCAAAGGGATTGAGACAGCCTTCGCTACCGCGCATATGCCGGGTTCGCCCAGTTTGTATGAAGCCCTGAAACCAAAGGGATTGAGACTCATGAACAACCTGCGGCTTGCTCGTCAGGTGCCGTTTGTATGAAGCCCTGAAACCAAAGGGATTGAGACTGTGGCGCGTACCGCCCTCGTAGCGTGCCCAGGTCGGTTTGTATGAAGCCCTGAAACCAAAGGGATTGAGACTGATGTGCGCGGCGGCGAGCTCGGCCTTGTCCTCGGTTTGTATGAAGCCCTGAAACCAAAGGGATTGAGACCTCCGTTTGGGTTTGTGCTTTGCCGGTTCTCAGTGGTTTGTATGAAGCCCTGAAACCAAAGGGATTGAGACTAGCTCTTCCATCGCTATGTCGTACTCTTCCTTGATGTTTGTATGAAGCCCTGAAACCAAAGGGATTGAGACGAATACGTGACCTACGTACGCCGTGTGTTTCTCGTTTGTATGAAGCCCTGAAACCAAAGGGATTGAGACCCGGAGGGCATTCGGTGCCAGATCGCTGGCTCGGGTTTGTATGAAGCCCTGAAACCAAAGGGATTGAGACACCTGTCCACATTTGAGCAGATTACCGACAGCTCGGTTTGTATGAAGCCCTGAAACCAAAGGGATTGAGACCTTTCATTCATCGTCATCATAAGCTCCCGGTTTAAGTTTGTATGAAGCCCTGAAACCAAAGGGATTGAGATAGCGAGAGGCTTACTGGACTGAATGCGTTCACAACTCGCAGTACGGCAAGCTTGCCGCCCTGGCGTTTGCATCAGCACCAAACTACTCTCTCTGGCATGAACGATGCGGCGCGAACCCTGTTCCTGGTGTGTTACGACATCTGCAACCCGAAGCGGCTGCATCGGGTGCACAAGTATCTGCTCGGCTACCGAGTGGGCGGGCAGAAGTCGTTCTTCGAATGCTGGCTGACAGCGGCAGAACTGCGCGAAGTCCGGCGGACACTAGATCAACTGCTCGAACCGAGCGAAGACCGGGCGCACATCTTCCAGCTTGACCCGCGCATGAAGAGCGAAGGCCTCGGGTTGGCGTCACAGCCGGTCACCGATGTGTTCATGATCGTCTGACGCAATGACAAGCCTCTATGTGGATAGGCGCGGCGTAACGCTGAAGGCGGATGGCGAAGCGCTGGTGTTCTACGAGAACGACGAGCGCGTCGGCACGGTGCCGCTGGCCCCGCTCTCGCGCGTGTATCTGCGCGGCGACGTGACGCTGTCCTCCTCCCTCCTTGGCAAGCTGGGCGAACGCGGCATCGGCGTAGTGGTGCTATCGGGGCGCAAGGCCGAGCCGACGATGCTGCTCGCCCGGCCGCACAACGATGCCGCGCGGCGCGTGGCGCAGTACCGGCTGTCGCAGGATGCGGGATTCTGCCTGCGCTTTTCACGCAATATCGTCGCGGCCAAGCTGCGTTCGCAGGCGGCCTTTCTGGCGGAGCGACGCGACGAGGATCCGCGCTCGCGCTACGTACTCACGCATTCGCTGCAGCGCCTGGAGAACGCCATCACCAGCGTCAATGAACAAACATCCGTGGGTTCGCTGCGCGGACTCGAAGGCGCCGGCGCCGCGGCCTACTTCGAAGGTTTTGGCGATCTGCTGCCCGAGCGGCTCAAGTTCAAAACCCGCAACCGGCGGCCGCCGAAAGACCCGGTCAATGCCACGCTTTCGCTTGCATACACACTGTTGCACGCGGAGACAGTGATGGCTCTTTACGGTGCCGGCTTCGATCCTTTCGTAGGCTTTTATCACGCGCTCGATTTCGCGCGCGAGTCCCTGGCTTGCGACGTGGTGGAGCCGCTGCGGGTGGAGGTAGATCGCCATTTGCTGGGGCTGTTTCGCAGCGAGAAACTGCGCGCCGACAATTTCTCCATGGCCGACGGCGCCTGCCTCCTCGGCAAGGCAGGCCGCACCTGCTTCTACGCCGAGTGGGAACCACTGGCCGAGCGTCTGCGTAAGCGCCTCGCCGAGACCATGGCCGATGTGGCGGCAGCGCTCGGCCAGGCCGGCGTGTTGGCTGCGCCCACGCGGGATGTAGTGACACCCGTGGCCCCCGTCGCCGAGGTATTTTGAACGTGAACGATCAAGCGTTCGTCATCGGCTACGACATCGCCAACCCGCGGCGCCTGCAGCGCGTGCACCGGGCGATGTGCAAGCACGCCACGCCTCTGGAATACAGCGTATTCCTGCTGGTCGGAAACGACCTGGCGAAAGATCATTGCCTGGCGCAAATGGCCGGCCTGATCGAGGACGGCGAAGACGACGTGCGCTGTTACCCGCTGCCTGTGCGCTGTTTTCAGGGCCGCGTTGGTCGCGCCAGCCTGCCGGCCGGCATCCAATGGACGGGGTTGCCGACGGCGATCGCGTGAAGCACGGCAAGCTTGCCGCGCTGGATTCCCCCGGCCCGCACCGATACCATGTCGGTATGAATCCAAACTCCTCGGGCGAACGATCCGGCATTAGCTGGTTCGTCTCCCGCCATCCCGGCGCGATCGATTGGGCGACGCGCCAGCGTCTTGCCATCGAGCGCTGGGTCGAACACCTCGACCCCACGGAAGTCCGATCCGGCGACATCGTCATCGGTACGCTGCCGGTGAATCTCGCCGCCGAAGTATGCAATCGCGGCGCGCGCTATCTGCACTTGTCAGTGGCAACCCCTTTGGCATGGCGCGGACGTGAGATGTCGGCAGACGAACTTCTCGCCGTGGCCGCCGAGTTACGAGCATTCCGCGTCGAGGATGCGCAATGAAGATTCATCTGGCGATTGTCTCCGACCAAATTCTGGCCAACGTGATTCCGGCACTGATGGACTGCCCGGACAAGGTGCTGCTGATAGCGTCGGCGGACATGGTGACGCGCAAGCTCGACAGGCGCCTCGCGCGCCTACTCGAACGCGAAGGTATGACCGTCGAGCGACACGAGAACGCTCCCGAAGTGGGCATGCGCCAGATTTATGAGTACGCATCGAGGCTACGCGACGATTTGGTGGAACGGCATGCGGATGCGGAGATCGTGCTTAACGCCACCGGCGGGACGAAACCGATGTCGCTCGGCTTTGTCGAGGTTTTTCGGGGGATTGCGAGCCGCATTATCTATACCGACACACGACATCGGCAGATTGAATCGCTGCCGAACGCCAATGCCACTATTACTGAGCCCGAACCGATGCGCGATGTGCTTGATGTGCCGTGCTACCTGGCGGCGCAGGGGCTGCAGTTCTCGAAGGCTGCCTCGGATTCGCCCGACTTCTGCGAGCGGATGCGCGCGCGCAAAGCGGCGGCGAAGTTTCTCGGCAAGAACTGCGTGGAGTTGTCCTCCAGCGGGTTTATCGGCAAGTTTAATTGGCTCGCAGATCAGGCCTTAGGTCGTGATGGGAGTTTGCGTGAACCCCGGCAACGGCTCGATTACGCTCCCCACGTCAACAGCATTTGGACACAGGCTCTGCGTCAACTGGTTCAAGCGAAATGCTTAGGCTGGAGGGAAGGGGAGATCGACGTCGTATTCATCGATGCGGAACGAACACAATTCGTGCGCGGCGGCTGGCTCGAGGAATACGCTTTCCATATCGTGCATGACGACAAACCCTTCGATGCTCGAATGGGAGTGGAAGTATTGATCGAAGGCAGCGACAGGGCGCGCAATGAGTTCGACGTGCTGGCCTGCCACGGAAATCAACTGCTGTTCATCGAGTGCAAGACGCTCAGGTTCGAAGAGGGCCGAAACGACAACGATCTCGCCTACAAGCTGAAGAGTCTGGGCGAGTCGGCGCGCGGACTGTTCGGCGAAACCTGGCTGCTCTCGGCCCAGCCACCCACCCCGACGCTGGAGGAGCGGGCACGCCAAGCGCGCGTGAGATTGCTAGGTCCGCCTGACCTGCCAAAACTGCGTGAGATAGTTCAAAGCTGGATGAATCCGGCGCAATGACACGTATGCCACACACGTTCCCCCGCCGCGTCCTTCTCGCCGTCACCGGGCTGACGCCGCAGATCGTCACCGAAACGCTATACGCGCTAGCAGTGACCCAGCCCGAGCCGTGGATTCCAACCGAGATCCGGTTGATCACGACGGCAGAGGGCGCGGAACGGGCGCGGCTGTCGCTGCTCGACCCGAAGGAAGGCCAGTTCCATGCGCTCTGCCGCGATTACGGGCTGTCCGGGCAAATCGCGTTTTCGCCGGAGAACATCATGGCGATCCGCGATGCGAACGGTGTGCAGCTCATCGATATTCGCACTCCGGAAGACAACACCCTCGCAGCCGATGCGCTGCTCGCCGAGGTGCGCGCACTGTGTGCCGACGAGACTTGCGCCTTACATGTGTCGATCGCAGGCGGCCGCAAAACGATGGGCTTCTTTCTCGGCTATGCGCTTTCGCTCTTCGGCCGGACCCAAGATCGGCTGTCGCACGTGTTGGTCAACGAGCCTTTTGAGTCGCTGCGCGAGTTTTACTTCCCGCCGGCCGAGCCGCGCGTGCTTCACACCACCGCCGGCCGCCCGATACATACAGCCGATGCCCAGATAATGCTGGCCGAGATTCCTTTTGTACGCCTGCGCGACGGATTGCCGCGCGAGGCCCTGGCGCATGGCGCGCCTTTCGCGTCGCTGGTTTCGACTGCACAATTGGCCGTCGACCCGCCAACGCTGCGCTTTGACTTTCACGGCATGCAAGTCTGGTGCGCTAACCAGGCCATCACGCTGCCCCCCGCGCTGTTCGCTTGGTACGCCTGGCTCGCGGAATGCCGGGTAGCCTGCCGCGGCGAAGATGGATTTGTGCGGCATTCCGACGAATCACCCGATCGATATTTGGCGATCTACGAGGTGGTGGTCGGGCGAAACCATCCAAGCATGGAGAAGGCGCGCCTGGCCACACAAAACGGCCTGGAGCCAGCGCAATTCGAGCAGAATCGTTCGAAAATCAACCGCCGACTCGCGGCCTCCTTGTCCCTGGCATCCGCGCCTTACAAGGTGTGCACCCAAGGCCAGCGCCCGTATACACGCTACGGCGTCGCGCTGCCGCCCGGCAGAATTCTATTCGCGTGACGGATCTTGAAACGCCTGCGTGTGTATCCGCGTTCTGCTTTGAAGACACTCGGTGTCGAAATCCGATAGTGATTTACCCGACGGTGCAAACCCACTGTCTTGTCTGCCGCCCATGAGGACCAATCTGGGCGTGCATTTTGCAATTCTTGCTCGCTAATAGACACGAGTGACTTGGTAGCCCTGCATCTGCAACAGCCGCAGAAGACCCGTTTCACCGTACAGATGGTCGGCGCCGACGGCGACGAAGACGCGCCCCTTACGCAGGGGCAGGAACAGTCGATGCGCCATAACCACGCTGCGATTCTCGACGATATGCCTGGTCAGCGCGCGATAGTGCTCGGCCATTTGCGGAAAGCGTGTGAGGGTGCGCGCGTGCACGGCGTCAAGCAAAGCCAGATCGCGCTTCAGCCAGGCCTGGATGGTGGGCTCGATCAGGCCAACGAAATGCTCGCGCTCGGCCAGGCAGTGCTTGAGCAGCGCCACCTGGGTGTCGAGCGGAATGCCGTCGAACACGGCAATCTGCTCCTCAATGCCCTCCAGGCTGAAGATCGGCAGGCGCCGCGCCCGCGCCAGCGCGTATAGCTTTTGGTCGAGCGTGAACTGATCGTAATCCTCGGGTGTGACCGCAAGATTTGCGAGCGCCGCCCACGGCTTCATGCGCGCGATGATTTCGTCGGGCACCTGGCGCGAGCGCAGACTCGTCCGCACTTTCGCGTAAGCCTCGGCCCCGATCATCGGCTCGAGCCGGCGGCCGTCCTCGAACTGCATGGCCTCGAAAAAGCGCGCCTCCACCGCGGGATTGAACTGGATTTCCATGGCGTAGCTCTTCGCCTGCGCCAGCGCCTGGCGTACCGGGTCCGGGATCAACAGCACGCGCGGATCCGCGAAATGTATGGTACCGAATACGTAGCTCGCCGCGATGCCAGGCTTGGACACGCGCCACAGCAGACCCCGGCTGAAGCGCGCCTGCGCCTGGACCGGCTTCGCCTCGGCGGCCTGAACGCACTCCACAGTTCCGCCGAGCAAAGCCGAGAGCAGCATCGCCGCCATCCCAGCCATGACGTCTCGAAATAAGGGGATGCGTTCCCTAATTTCGAAATAAGCTTTTTGTCTCAGGTCTATGCCCTGGCTTCCTGCCGTCTACGCGCAGTCCACTCATCGAGCTTGGCGCGTGCACCGTTGGCTGCCGGATCCATGGCGCGCGCATGATTGGGCATCTTCGCCGCGAGCTCGATTACGTAGCCATTCGGATCGCGGAAGTAAATCGAGTGTATGAATCCATGGTCGGAGATCCCGCGGGTTTCGATACCGCGCGCCTTGCCCTTGGCCATCATCTGTTCCAGGACCAGCTCCTCGACCTCGAGCGCAATGTGCAAGTCGTAGTCGTGCTGGGGTTTGAATTCGAACGCCATGTCCGGCGCCTCGAAGAACGCGAGATAAGAGCCGTCGTCGAGTTCGTAGAAGGTATGCAGCGTATTGGTCTTGCGGCCGCTCTTGGTCTCGTTGATCTCGAGCGTGCCGGCCAGACGCAGCCCGAGAAAGTCCTCATAGAATTGCCGCGTCTGTTCCGAGTCGCGGCAACGATAGGCGTTGTGATGAAGTTTCCTGATCATGGTCCCACCTCCGGGGTAAAGGCTTGCACTCACACCGTCTCGAACGCGACGTCCTTCATGGAGGCGGCGAAGCCGTCAAATACCTCGTTTACCTTTTTCCAGTTCTTGAGAGCCTTCATGTTGCCGAGCCAGCGCTTGACGTTGGGGTAGGCCGACAGGTCGGATCGGATCGCTTCGGCAAGCGCGACGAATGCAGCGCCGTAATAGTCGGCGATCGTGATCTTGTCGCCGCACAGGTAGGCGTCATTGGGACCGATCAGCTTCTCGTCCAGCACCTTCATCCAGCCCTTGGCGCGCTCCTTTGCCCAGGCGAGGGTTGCCTGTTGCACCTCGTCGGTCGGCCGCTTGTGGTGCGGAAACATCTGCGGGTAGACCAGACCATAGGCGAGGTCGCGGCACAGTTGCGTATTGATCCAATCCATCCTCTCGTTGACCCGCGCGCGTGCGCGGAGATCCTTCGGGTAGGCGGGCGATCCGCTTTTCTCGGCGAGGTACTTGAGGATCGCCGAACTCTCGGTCAGGCGGAAATCACCGTCTTCCAGCGCGGGCACGAGGCGATTGGGATTGATCTGCGCGTAAGGCGGCTGCATGTGCTCGCCGGTGAACAGATCGACGACCTGAAAGTCGATGTCGAGCCCGTTCTCTGCGGCGAAAAGCATGAGCGGACGGCTGGTGGTCGATGCCGGGTGATAGTAGATTTTCATGGTATTGGCTCCGGGATGTTATAAAAGGCCATTTCAGAATGACCGAAATGGCCCCTGACTTAGGGCAGTATGAGGGGATGTATCCCCTCATTCTGAAATGAGCTCCAAGTCGTCGTTCATTTCGGGCGCCCCGCGCTCGCGCGCGCAAGTGCCAACGCATTGGAACTTGCATTTATTCCTTCGTTCACGAAGTCTATTCAGTTTTTTGGGCCTGATCCCGGCCCAAGTACTCGCGGCCGTGAGGGGCCGCGAAATCGAGCGCCGGCCCCACGGGCACCACGCCGGTGGGATTAATGCGCGGGTGGCTGCGGTAATAGTGCTCTTTGATCTGATCCAGATCGACGGTCGCGGCGACGCCGGGAACCTGGTACAACTCGCGCGTGTAAGCCCAGAGGTGAGGGTAGTCCACGAGCCGGCGCAGATTGCACATGAAATGCCCGTAATACACGGCGTCAAAACGCACCAGCGTCGTGAACAGCCGCCAATCCGCTTCCGTGATAACGCTACCGCAAAGATAGCGGTTCTTGCCAAGATGCTCATCGAGAATATCCAGTGTCGCAAATAGTTCGCCTGCAGCGGCCTCGTACTTGTCCTGCGCGGTGGCAAATCCAGCCCGGTAGACGCCGTTGTTGACCGTGCGATAAATCGCTCCGTTCCAGCGCTCGATCTGCGCGCGCAGCGCCTCCGGATACAGATCCGGCAGCTTGCGTGACGCGAACGCATCGAACGCGGAATTCAGCATGCGCATGATCTCCGAGGACTCGTTGTTGACGATGGTCCTTGTCTTCCTGTCCCAAAGCGCGGGCACGGTCGCACGCCCGGTGTAGTCGGGCTTCGCTTTCAGATAGACGTCGCGCAAGAAGGAGGCCCCGTTTACGCTATCGCTGGTGCAGCCCTCGCGCCCGGTAAAGCTCCATCCTTCGGGGCCCATATAGGGATCGACGATGGCGAGCGTGATCGCATGCTCCAGCCCCTTGAGGGCGCGCAGGATCAGCGTGCGGTGCGCCCATGGGCAGGCAAGGGACACGTACAGGTGATAGCGCTCGGCTTCGGCGCGAAACCCCGAAGAGCCGTCGGCCGTGACCCAATCGCGAAACACCGAGTCGTTGCGGACAAATTCGCCGCTCTTCGTCTCATAGGCGATGTCCTGCCACAGACCTTTCACCAGCATGCCCATACGCTGTCTTGCCCCCTATAGGCTAAGTGACGGCACCAAAAACGAGCGACGAGCGCCGCGTAACCGCACCTCGGCGCCTTCGGCCAACGCGCCCGCGGCAACGGCATTGGCCAGGGCTTCGGTCACACCACCGCGGGAACGAAAAGCGATCGGTACACGGGTGTTCGTCATGACATTTCGCCAACATGTCGCTCAGCTAATGCATGCCGCGCTGGAACTGCGCACGTTACCGCCCGCGCGGGCGGCGTTGCTGCTACGCCTTTCCAAACTGAACGCTCCCGGGCCGAAAGCGATCAGGCTTAGCATGCCGCCCATGATGGAGACGTTCTTGAGCAGATTGATCATTTGTTGCTGCGCCTGCGCCGCGTCGAGCCCTGCGGGATTGTGGAAAACCAGTGTGACAGGAATCAGGAACAGGAAAATCGCGGCGGCCGCCCAGCGCGCCTTCCAACCGACCGCGATCAGCAGACCCCCGCCCAGTTCGATCAGGATGGTGAGTACCAGCAGCAGGTCGGTAAAGGGCAGTCCCTTGGCTGCCATATAGGCGGCAGTGCCAGTGAAGCCGGTTATCTTGCCATAGCCCGAGATCAGAAATATCAACGCGAGCAGGATGCGTCCCACCAATGCTGCCGAGTCTCGCAAAGTCGAGTTCATGTGTTCAAGTCCTTTCAAAGTTGATCAAGTCAAATCGAACAGGATTGCTTCAGCCTGTTCGCCCTTCTCCAACACCAGTTCGGTCACGCCGCTCGCCATCAGCGCGTCACCGGCCTGCAACTGCTGCCCGTTGACATTCGCCTTGCCGCGAGCCAAGTGCACGTACCCTTTGCGCCCGGGAGCGAGCTGGTAGCTGACGCGCTCGGCGCCGTCCAGCAGCGCCGCGCAGATGGCCGCATCCTGATGGATCAGCACCGAACCGTCGCGCGCGTCGCCCGAGGCGATCAGGCGCAAGCGGCCGCGCTTGGATGCGGCATCGAAATGCTTTTGCTCGTAGCTCGGTCGTATGCCGGTGACGTTCGGCTCGATCCAGATCTGCAGAAAGTGCGTGACGTCGTCCTTGGCATGATTGAATTCCGAATGCAGCACTCCCCTGCCCGCACTCATGCGCTGGACGTCGCCCGGAACGATAGTGGATCCGTTGCCCATGTTGTCCTCGTGCGCGAGCGCGCCTTCGAGGACGTAACTGATGATCTCCATGTCGCGGTGGCCGTGGGTGCCAAAGCCGCTACCCGGGAGGATGCGGTCCTCGTTGATGACGCGCAGGCTGCCGAATCCCATGTACTGCGGATCGTGATACTCGGCGAAGGAAAAAGTATGGAAAGACTTCAGCCAACCGTGGTCGGCGTAACCGCGCTCCTGACTCTTACGCAGCTGTAACATCGCATTCTCCTGCAAAATTGTTCTGAAACATTGAATATGTTGCGTGAATGATAAGGTCCCGCAATTCGCAATGAAAGCGGATAATATTCACTGAAACGTTCATATTTATTGAATATCCATGGCAAACATGAAATTGACTTTGGAGGCGCTGCAGGTGCTCGATGCGATCGAGCGCAGAGGCAGTTTTGCCGCTGCCGCGGCAGAGCTCCACCGCGTGCCCTCCGCCCTCACCTACACTGTGCAAAAGCTGGAACAAGATCTGGACGTGCTCTTGTTCGACCGCCGCGGCCACCGCGCGCGGCTGACACCGGCCGGCGAAGAACTGATGCACGAAGGCCGGCACCTGCTGCGCGCTGCGGACGAACTCGAATGCCGCGTGCAACGGATCGCCACGGGTTGGGAGACGGAGCTGCGCATCGCGCTCGACATCATGCTTCCGGCGCCGCAGCTGTTCCCGCTGCTCGCGCAGTTCTACGCTGAGGAATCGGGTACGCGCATACGGCTCGCCTACGAGGTGCTCGCCGGCACCTGGGATGCCTTGGTGTCAGGACGGGCCGAGTTGGCTATAGGCGTATCCGGCGAAATTCCGACCGGCGGCGGTTACGCCCTGCGCATGCTGGGTTACAAGGACTTCGTGTTCGCCGTCGCCCCCACACACCCGCTCGCAAAATTACCGGGACCGCTTAAGCGCGAGCAGATACTCGAGCATCGCGCAGTCGCCATCGGCGACAGCTCGCGCAACCTGCCGCCGCGTTCGGTGAACCTTTTGACCGGCCAGGACGTGCTCACCGTGCCGGATCTGGAGGCCAAGGTGGCGGCACAGGTCGCGGGACTAGGCTGCGGCTATCTGCCTGCACACGCCGTCGCCCCGCAGGTCAAGGCGAAGCGCCTGGTCGTGAAGGAAGTGGAGGAGATCAAACCGGCGGGCAACCTCTATTACGCCTGGCGCTCGCAGGAGAAAGGCAAGGCGCTGCGCTGGTTTCTCAAGCAGCTGGAAGATCAGGAAGTACGGGCTTCGCTGCTGCGTTATTAGGCCGCGGCGTTACTCGCGCGCGAGCTCGGCGCGTATCGACTCGATGCGTGCGCGATTGACGCCGAAATCGCCGCTTCCCAGGCGTGAGGCCGAGCGCACCTGGATCACGCCTGCCTTTTCGTCGAGGTAGAACTCGGTGTCGTCGACAAAACCCATGAGCTTGGTGCTGAACTCCGCATACAGATAGTTCGACTCGGCCCTGATCACCTTTGTGCGCGGCATGCGCTCGACGATATCGCGAAGCCGCGTCCAAGCCCGCGCGGCGTCGCCCGAGTAGCGCAAGGGCTCGATGTAATGTTCCGGGTCGGCGATCCTGTCTGCCTGGCTGTTGACGTTGTTGGGCGTGCGCTTGGCCGGTGCCAGCCGTCCGTCGCGCACCCCCAGTAATTCCGGCCGCGTGCCGCTGAATAGTCCCATAGGCGCTCCGACGAGGATGACTAGTGCGATTGAGGCAACGACTGCGGCTGCGGCAAGCAACAGTTTCTTGGCGCCGGCCATGCTTTACGCCGCTAGCGGCCGTTCGCCTCAGACCTTGTCGCCGCGCGCGACGATCCCGCGGTGCACCGCTGGCATATCGACGGCCTTGAGCTGGGCAATTACCTGCTCCAGCGCCGGCGCCGGAAGCGAACCCGCCTCCGCGTAGAGGATCACCTTCTCGCGAAACACCATCAGCGTCGGGATCGAACGAATGTTGAAAGCGCCCGCGACCTCCTGCTCCTCCTCGGTATTGAGCTTGGCGAACACCACGTCCGCGTGATTCTCCGAAGCCTGCTCGAAAGTCGGCGCAAACGCGCGGCAAGGCGCGCACCAGGGAGCCCAGAAATCAACGATTACCATATCGTTGGCGCTCACAACCTGCTCGAAATTGTCTTTGGTCAATTCGACCGTCGCCATGCGTCTCTCCCGGAAACTGCGCAAAGTATAGCAGTCTGGCACGCGCTGCCCGCTTCAGCGCAGGTCCTTAAGAAACGCGGCGATGGCCTCCCAATACTCCGGCCACTCGCTAATGCCGTCGTGACCGGCAGGGCCGATTTCGCGCCATTGCTTGGCGCCGCCCCATGCCGCATAAAGGCGCTCGGAGTGCGGCCGCGGAACGACGCGATCGACGCTCGCAACCAGACACAATAGCGGCACCTTGATCAATGGCGCACGTGTGATGGAATCGAAACGGTGCTTGAGCATCAGGCCTATCGGCAAATAAGGATATACGCGCTTCGCCACGCTCTCGACGCTGTCGTAGGGCGAAACCAAGATGACGCCCGCCAGCGGCCGCTGTGAGGCGAGATAGACGGCGACGCCGCTGCCGAGGCTGCGCCCCAACACTGCGACGCGACCGCCCGCGGCACGTTCGACTGCGTAATCGTAGATCTGCAGCGCGTCGGCGAATAGCTCGGTCTCGCCCGGCTTGCCTTCGCTCTTGCCGTAGCCGCGGTAGTTGACAAGCAGCAATGACCAGCCGGCGTAGCGGCCCGCGCTCGACGTGAGCCAGGACACTTCCTCGGCGTTGCCGCCGAAATAGATCAGCACCGGCGCCGGTCTGCGCTCGGCGTGCACCATCCAGCCGTGCAGCCGCACCTGATCGGCTGTGACCAGATTCACTTCCTCGATCGCCCCGCCGTCTTTTGGCGGATCTCCGGTCAGCGGCTGCGGAAAGAAGATCAGCCGCTCCTGGAAAAAATAGATCAGGATAGGGAAGCCGAGCAGGACGCAGGCGGCGAGCTTGAGCCAGTCAAGAAGCTTGGAATTGAGTTTGGAGTTCACGTCAGGCTATCGCCCATTCCTGCGACAACACCTCGGCTTGCTCCAACACCGTCCGCGTTGCCTGTTCCTGCTTGTCGGGTGGATAACCATATTTGCGCAGTATGCGCTTCACGATCACCCGCAGTTGCGCGCGCACGTTGTCGCGCACAGTCCAATCGATGGTGACGTTCTTCTTCACCATTGCCACCAGCTCGCATGCGATCTTGACCAACGTCGGCTCGCCGAGCACCTTCACCGCGCTGTCGTTGACTTCCAACGCGTCGAAGAAGGCCAGTTCGTCTTCGCTCAGATGCAGCGCCTCGCCGCGCGCATTCGCCGCGCGCATGTCTTTCGCGAGCCGTATCAGCTCTTCGATCACCTGCGCCGTCTCGATCGCGCGGTTCTGGTACTTGCGCACCGCCTGCTCCAGCAACTCGGCGAAGGAACGCGCTTGGACGACATTGCGCTTGGCGCGCAACTTGATCTCCCCTTTCAGCAGCTTTTGCAACAATTCGACAGCGAGATTCCTTTGCGGCATGCCCTGCACTTCCGCGAGAAACTCGTCCGAGAGAATCGAGATATCGGGCTTCTTCAGTCCGGCCGCAGCGAAGATGTCCATAACTTCGTCCGACGCCATGGCCTTCGAGATGATCTGACGTATGGCGTGATCCAGTTCCTCGTCGGTCTTCCTGTCGCCCGGCAGGCTCTTGGCCAGTACCGCGCGCACGGCCTGGAAAAATCCGACGTCATCGCGAATGGATAGTGCTTCCTCGTGCGGCACCGCAAGCGCGAACGCCTGCGACAGTTCCGTGACCGCGCGCAACAGGCGGGCCTTGCCGTCCTCCTGCGCGAGGATGTGCTCCTGCGCTGCGGGCAAGAGCGACAGGCGGTCCTGCGGTTTCCCAGTAATCCACCGCGACCAGCCAAAACCGTGGAACAGCCCGCGGCAGATCTCACACTTCTCCAGCATCATGGCCACCGCCTCGGCCTGGTCGATGGCGGTCTTGCCGGTGCCGCCACTCTCGGTATAAGTCGCGAGCGCTTTCTTCAGTTCGTCGGCGAGCCCGAGGTAGTCGACGACCGGCCCGCCCGGCTTGTCCATGAACACGCGGTTCACGCGCGCGATGGCCTGCATCAACCCGTGCCCGCGCATCGGCTTGTCCACGTACATGATGGTATGCAACGATGGCGCATCGAAGCCGGTGAGCCACATGTCGCGCACGATGACAATCTGAAACGGGTCCTGCGGGTCGCGGAAGCGAAAAGCCAGATCTTCGCGCCGCTTCTTGTTGCGGATGTGCTGCTGCCACTCTAAAGGATCTGACGCCGAGCCGGTCATCACCACCTTGAGCGCGCCGTGCTCGTCGCTATCGCCCCCATTGCTCGCCCATACCGGCCGCAATGCGGCAATCTCGCGGTAGAGCTCGACGCAGATGCGCCGGCTCATGCACACCGCCATCGCCTTGCCGTCCATGGTCGCGAGCCGGTTCTCGAAATGCTCCACCAAGTCGCGCGCGACGAGCTTGATCCGGTTCTCCGAGCCCACCACGGCTTCGAGTTGCGCCCAACGGCTCTTGAGCTTCTCCTTGCGCTCGACCTCCTCGCCCTCGGTCGCCTCCTCGAACTCGGGGTCGATCTTCGGCCGCTCGGATGCTTTCAGTTCCAGCTTGGCGAGGCGGCTCTCGTAATAGATTGGGACCGTGGCCCCGTCGATCACTGCGCGCTGGATGTCGTAGACGCTGATGTAGTCGCCGAACACCGCGCGCGTATTGGCATCCGTATGCTCGATCGGCGTGCCGGTGAAGCCGATGAACGACGCGTGCGGCAGCGCATCGCGCATGTGGCGCGCAAAACCGTCGATGAAGTCGTACTGGCTGCGGTGCGCCTCGTCCGCAATGACGACGATGTTGCGCCGGTCGGACAGTATCGGCTGGCGGTCGCCTTTCTCCTCGGGGAAGAATTTCTGGATGGTGGTAAAGATCACGCCGCCGAAGCCAACCTTCAGCTTCTCGCGCAGGTCGGCGCGATCCGCCGCCTGCGCCGGCGGCTGGCGCAACAGTTCCTTACAACGCGCGAAGGTGCCGAATAGCTGATCGTCGAGGTCGTTGCGGTCGGTGAGCACGACTATGGTCGGGTTCTGCATCTCCGGATGCAGAATCACACGGCCGGCGTAGAACGCCATCGTCAGGCTCTTGCCCGAGCCTTGCGTGTGCCATACGACGCCCACGCGCCGGTCGCCCTCCACGCCGCCGGGCTGCTGGCCGGCTGCGTAGCGTCCCAACGCCTGGGCCGCGACCTTCGCCGCGCGCAGCGTCTCCTCCACCGCCACGTTCACCGCGTGGAACTGGTGGTACCCCGCTATCTTCTTTGCGAGCTTTCCGCCACCTTGGTCCTCGAACACGATGAAATAGCGCAGTAGGTCGAGGAAGCGACGCCGCTCAAACACCCCTCCCAGCACGACCTGCAGCTCGGCGAGATTCAGCGCCGCGTCGCCCTTTCCCGTGATTGTGCGCCAGGGCTTGAACCATTCCCGCCCCGCTGCGAGCGCGCCAATGCGCGCCTGCACGCCGTCGGAAACGATCAGCGCGGCATTGGTTGCAAAGAGCGAAGGAATCTGCGCCTGATAAGTCTGGAGCTGCTGATACGCGCTCCAGATGGTCGCGTTCTCGTCTGCCGGATTTTTGAGCTCGATCACCGCGAGCGGCAAGCCGTTGACGAATAGCACCACATCCGGCCGGCGCGTGTGCTGTCCATCGGCTACCGTAAACTGGTTGACGGCAAGCCAGTCGTTGTCATCCGGTGCGGCGAAGTCGAGCACCCGCACCTGCGCGCCGGCGATGGAACCGTCTTTGCGCCGATATTCCACGGTGACGCCATCGACCAGCATGCGGTGCGCTAGCCGGTTGCGTTCCACGAGTGACGGCGTGTCGGTGCGTGTGAGCTTGCGGAAAGCGTCTTCCAGCGCCTCGGCAGGCAGGTCGGGATTGAGGCGCACGAGCGCATCGCGCAATCGCCGTTCGAGGATTACATCGCGATAGTTCGGGTCGCTGCGCTCGGCGCCGGGCATGCCTGCCGCAATGTCGGGGCCGTGCAGGACGGCGTAGCCGAGTGACTCCAGCCAGGCGAGTGCGGCGTCTTCGACGACGGATTCGGTGAAACCACTCATGTCTGAGGTTCCGCAAGCAGGTTGATAATCAGTCGGATCATCAGGTCCTTGCTGGCATTACACCGCCTCTCGATATGAACTACCGAAGATTCCTCGATTGTTGCCGGTTCCTCCAACTCACTCTCGGAAATGATGTGCTTCAAGTGCAACCAGCTGTCATCGTCCGAGCGATCGAATACCCTGTGACACGAGTATCGAGAACCAACTCGATTGAGAAATTCATCTACTCAACTGAATTCGTCGACTGCAGCAGCGAATTCTTCGTCACTTTCTTCTGGCGGAATGCTGCCGAGGAAACTGGTGTACACGGATGGTTCGCCGGGACGCAGACACAATGCTCGTGCAAGGTCGATATTCGCCTCCGCCACCGACGCGTCAAGGCGACTGTGATAGAAATTGGGTTCGACAGTGCTCATGGGGGACCTCCTGAGTCGATGCGGCGTTGAATTTCGCGCGTTCCCGGCAGCGGTTTAGCATTTTACGCTCCAAGCCGACATGGATGATCACGTTGTGGTCGAAGTAGCCGACCTGATCGGCTTTCTGATCCGCGGCATTGTGTGCAAATTTTGCACACAATGAGCTAGCGTCCACTTCTCCCTACCGAAACACGTTTCGCTAGTGCTTGGTGATGAAAGTGTGTTGCTCATTCGTCGTGTATCGTGCAGGACGTTTTGGCCCTCGATCAATGCGTAGTCCAACTGCACCACCCACGCGAGCGCTACGTCTTCGGCAACGGATCCGGCGCCTCCCCCGAATCATGCCCCCACCATCTCCCGCAGAACGTCTCGGAGCGCGCAAAAGCTAGGTGAGGTGTTGCGCGACGGCTCCATATGAACTGCAATCGCGCGTGCCGCCTCAACCTTGCGGAATCCACCGCTGAAGTAGCCTGTCTTCTGCAGCACGCGCACAAACGCCTCCCAGGTGCCCCCAGCGATCGCGTCTGGGTTGCGGTATTTTGCCTGCGCGGGAATGGTCGCAGATGTCCTCGGGTAGGCGGCCCGCACTGCTTCCCAGTCGCCGAAATACCACGCCTCAAGTTCTTCGATCGCAAGGCGGTTGGCGACTATGTATGGGCTACCCTTCGCGCTTGATCGCGTCGCGAGGCCAGCGTCGTGAGCCATCTTCTCCAACCGTCCCTTTAGCGTGGCACAGTCATCGTCGTCGCGGTCGATTACGACGACAATGCGACAATGCTCCCGGAACCAAGAGTCGCTCTTGCGTCTTTGTCCGTAACCACGAAGTCGCTGTGGCAGCCGGAGCAGTAGCTCGTCCTTACACTGGTGCGGGTAAACTTCAAAAGTCAGATCACCAATTACCTTCGGCAGAAGCAGACGGAGTGCAGCCTCCATGGACGGTTCCTCGACGAGCAACTCGACATGCTCCACCGTCATCTCGCTTTCCCCTGCTTTGCCGGGGCTCCGGAACGCACAAGCGGGTCGCCTACGCCAAATCGTCCCTCCATCCAGAGGTGGCCGAGGGAAGCGCCGGCTTCCATGAACTCCGCAACGCCCTGTATGTCACGAGCGCGAACCGCCTGCGTGTAACCTTTTTCGTCCCGGTAGAGCACACGGACCTCTTCTGCAGACAATGCATTCACGAAGAAGGGTGAGTGTGTTGTCACGAGCAATTGCGAACGCTCCGACGCTGCGCGGCACTCTTCCGCCAATTCCGGGAGAAGGCGCGGGTGCAGAAAGTTCTCAGGCTCTTCGATTCCGACAAACGGCGGCGGAGTGGGGTCATACAACAGCACGAGATAAGCAAGCATCTTGAGAGTACCGTCCGAGGCAAACTTTGCCAACACTGGGTTATCGAAAGGCGCGTCCTTGATCTGCAGTAGCAACCTCCCGTCGGGCATCGCTTCGGCCAGCACACGCTCGACCCTCGGTACCCGTGCACGCAACACATTGAAGATACGTTCCAACCGATCAGGATGCTGTTCGGCAAGGTACTGTATGACATTCGCGACGTTATCCCCCGTGCGCGACAATCGCTCTCGCGGTCCCGCTTCAGGTTGACCACGCGTTTCATCGACGGAAAAATAGGAAACGTACCAGCCAGTGATAAAGTCACGGAGCGCGGCCACGCGCGGATGGTCTGCGAACTGACCTAGCGCGTTAACCGCGATCAGATCGGGCGACTTCAGCGGAATTTCGGACCGAGTATCTTGTTCGTCCGGCAAAGCCCCGCTGATCGCTCTACCGTGTCCCTCCCGGTAGTCAAGAAATCGAAATGGCCGCCCGCGGCTACCACGTTTCCATTGCAACCATTCCTCGATTACTACCGGTGCGCCTCTCCGTTCATCCACTGCCAAGTGATAAGTAATGACAGGAAATCCTTGTTCCCGGTATTTGATTTCGATTACAACGGGACCATCCCCCCCTCGGGTCTTCAGCTCCTTCGCACGCCCGCGTCGATCCCATGCTCGGCGCAGCCCAGATTCGAAACACTCCGAGAGAAACGCGAAAACATCAAAGACCGTGGATTTGCCACTGCCATTGGGACCTAACAGAGCCGTCATTGGGGTGATGTTCTTGAACTCCACGTGCTTGAGCGCACGGTAATTCTCAACCCGCAGATACTCTATGCGAGCCTTATGCCCGTGATTGACCTTGGTCATTGTGTGATCCTCGTTCTTTCAACTGCTCTTATTGTACGTTCTCAATACGACGCTCGACATCCTTTACCTGCAGTTCGCCGGAGATGAGCTTGGGCAGGAGCGTGTCCCGCAGCGCCGAGAGGGTGCGCGAGTCGATGCGCGTCGCGATGATTCTCTCGATAAGTGGTGACAATGCATGGCTTGCCATTTTCAAGGTCGCCCTATCGGGGACCACAACTTTCGCGTCGCTCAGGTGGTGTCGCTGGATGTGACCCATCGTCGTCGCCTTCCCGGCAGCGATGTGCCGAAAGTCATCAAGGTGTTGGTGAATCCAGAGGTAGTAGAACCACTTCGGAAAATGGGCCGACGTTACTTTGAAGAGATGTTGGTTCAGCGCGCCTCGGCCAGCCGTCCAAAGTTCGCACATGAGCGACCCAGACCACGAGAACAGGACATCCCCATTGCCGACGACGTAGTCCGCATCAAGATCGGCGCTTGCTGCGTCGGCACCAGTGGTGCTCCCAGCTCGCAACTGTGCGATCTTTATGACTGGAAGTGATCGGCCGTGTTTTGGTGGGTACTTCTGAAGGGCAAGTCCGTTAAGAAATCGTGCAATTTCGTCGATGCCGCGCACCTCCCAACCCGTCGGAATCTCCCCCAGCTCCGAGTCCTCGAAGGAATCCGGGAACAGGTCCGCAATGGGCTTGGGTAGGCCTAGCTCGCCGCCTTCAGCCTTGGCCCGGACGGGGTCGAAGTCCACGAACCACGACTTGAAGAGCGAGCGCGCCGTTGCCTCCAGCGTTTCATTCATCCGTCGGTTCAGTTCGATCTTATCGTCCAGCGTGCCGAGAATGTGGGCGATGGCACGTTGTTTATCTACGGACGGCAGAACAATGCGCAAACGCTTCTGATCAACGAGGCTGAGATAGGGCGCCATATCCGTTGACCCTGCAAGGCCCGCAAGCTGTTCGCGAAAGTACCGACTGCGCGACCAGTACCGGAGATATCCTGGCACGATCGTTTGCGTGTTGCAGGACCGCCAATAGCTCAGGTGTGGCGAGTAGACGAACGGTGGCATACCGCGTTCGACGTAGCTCGTTCGCCCAGTGCTGTTGCCCTTTGTGGTCACGATGACATCTTCGGGCCTGGACATCTTGGATTTGACGGTGCTTGCAAGTCCAGAATGAAAGCGTTCTACACCGTTGAAATCAATATGCGTGTCGCGAACGTGACCAGCGCGGAGAAAGATCGGGCCGTTCCCGCCTAATTCGGAGTTCTTCGCCCGGTAACCGTCTCCAATCTCCAGCAAATTTCGCCGAATCAACTCCGCGAACATGTATTCGCGCCTTTCATCCACCGTACCCGAGCTCCTTGAGGTTGGCGGCAATGGCAGAGTCGAGCGTCACGGCCTCGTGCTGCTGCTCTCGCAGCGTCGCAGCAAGCTTTTTCATCTTCTCTTCGAACGGCTCGCCATCGTCCTCGGCGGCCTCTGCGCCCACGTAGCGGCCAGGCGTGAGCACGTGGCCATGCTTCCGGATATCAGCGAGCTTCGCCGCTTTGCAGAAGCCGGGCACGTCAACGTATTTGCCTACCCCCTTGTCGCCGCGCCAGGCGTGGTAGGCGCCCGCGATCTTAGCGAGGTCGTCGTCAGTCAACTCTCGGTGCACGCGGTCGATCAGCGTGCCCAGCTTGCGCGCGTCGATGAATAGCGTCTCACCGCGCCGGTCGCGGAACCGTCCGTTCTTCCTATTGCGTGCGAGGAACCACAGGCAGACTGGAATCTGCGTCGAGTAGAAGAGCTGCCCCGGCAGCGCCACCATGCAGTCCACGAGATCAGCCTCGATGATGGCCTTGCGAATTTCGCCCTCGCCCGACTGGTTGGAGGACATCGAGCCGTTGGCGAGCACGAAGCCCGCTAGGCCCGTGGGCGCGAGGTGGTGGATGAAGTGCTGCACCCAGGCGTAGTTGGCGTTGCCCGCGGGCGGCACGCCGTAGACCCAGCGCTTGTTGTCTTTCAAAAGCGCGCCACGCCAGTCGCTGTCGTTGAACGGCGGGTTGGCGAGTACGTAGTCGGCCTTGAGGTCGGGATGGGCGTGATTGTGGAACGTGTCGCCATGGGCGATCTGCGCGTCGATGCCGCGGATGGCGAGGTTCATCTTCGCCAGGCGCCAGGTGGTGTAGTTGGATTCCTGGCCGTAGATGGAGATGTCGCCGAGCTTGCCGCTGTGGGCTTCGATGAACTTCTCGCTGGAAACGAACATGCCGCCGGAACCGCAGCAGGGGTCGTACACGCGTCCCTTGTAGGGCGCGAGCATCTCGACCAGCACGCGCACCACGCGCGAGGGCGTGTAGAACTGGCCGCCGCTCTTGCCTTCGGCACTGGCAAAGCGGGCGAGGAAGTATTCATACACGCGACCCAGGGTGTCCTTGGCGCGATCTGCCGCGCTGCCAAGCGCAATGTCGCTCACGAGGTTGATGATCTGTCCGAGCCGCTGTTTGTCGAGTCCGGGACGTGCGTAGTCCTTGGGCAGCACGCCCTTGAGCGAAACGTTGTCGCGCTCGATCGCAGTCATCGCGTCATCGACCAACTGGCCGATGGTCGGCTGCGGCGCCATCGACTTCAGGTACTGCCAGCGCGCTTCCGGCGGCACCCAGAAAATGCTGGAGGCCCGGTATTCATCCGGGTCTTCGGGATCCGCCCCCTGCTTGCGCTGCGCTTGGAGCTCTGCGTGCTTGGCCTCGAACGCGTCGGAAATGTACTTGAGGAATATCAGGCCGAGGACGACGTGCTTGTACTCGGCCGCGTCCATGTTGTTGCGCAGGCCGTCAGCCATCTGCCAGAGCTTGGCTTCGAAGCCGAGGTTGGCACCGGTGTCTTTTTTTGCGGTTCTGGTTGCCATGGCGCCTTATTCTAATCAGGACTTGCGCATCGAATTATCAACCATCCTCCGCGCCTTGGCGAGCGCGCTCACGCCCTGATTGGCAGTGACTGGATGAACCAATGCGGAAAGCACGACGTTGGTGTCGAGCACCACGCATGGTGCGCGACTCATTCTTTGGCTTTTCGGGCGGGCTTTCGCGCCGACGCGACGGCGCCTGCGATATCCTCTGTGTTCAGCTCAAGGTCGGCCAGTTAGCTGCGCACGGCGTCGGCCGCGCTCTTCCGCGACGTCACTTTCTTCTTGTTGGTCGTCTTCACAAGCATGGGCGAGTGCGGCCAAGTATCGGATGGATGTCTTACTTTACCACTGTTTCTTACGATGCCTTTCACTGCGACAGACGCGGTCCTTCGAATATGCCCTACGCTGCTTCGGCCTGCGCCAATTCGGGCGAAAGGAGCACGCGTTCGCGCAGTGGGCACCAGCGCTAATCGCCGAAGACTCCCGTGCAGCAGATCAGTGGTGGCAGGGAATGAGGTAGGCGATCGGATTGGCGGCGACGGCGCCGCCGACTGCGCGCGCCGCTCGCGGCTGGCCAATGTTCTCGGCGAGCGCGCGACTGCTGCAGCGCGCCAGCCTCAGTCTGCGGATCGAGGGACTCCAATCTGCAGGCGTTGAATTGAAGTTCGTCGTAACATCCGACTTCGGTCGCAGACGATAAGACCGTGCAGACAGGAGAAGAATGATATGTCGCCAAATCGAAGGAGCGAGGCCCAAACTCATGAACGACAACGAATTTGATCTGGTAGCAGTCGGATGCGGCGTGGCGGGACTCGCCGCCGCGGTTTCGGCTGCGGCCGCCGGCGCGCGCGTGGCCGTTCTGGAACGCTCGACGAAAGCGGAGCGCGGCGGGCAAAGCCGCTATACCGAAGCTTATTTGCGCATGAAAAGCGAAAACGAAGTCACCGACGACTTCGAGACGCAGCTCGCGGAAAACGGCGGGGGCTATATCGATCCGGACTTGATCGAGGAGTCCGGACGTCCGCGCGAGTCCTGGCCGCCGCTCGTCAAAGGACTCAGCCTCTGCGCTCCGGACGTGATCGAAACGTTCGCCAACGCCGCAGGCCCGACCATCGCATGGATGAAAAACCTCGGCGTGCGCTTTGACTTTCTACCGACGCAGTTCCTGACCAAATCGCAGCCGCGGCTGTTGCCGGTCGGTGGCGGCCTCGCGCTGGTCGAAGCGCTCGCGGCGCGGGCCGAAGCGCTTGGCGTTACTTTCCTCTATGAAACCACTGCGGCCCGCCTGATCCAGGATGAGGACGGGAGCGTGCGCGGCGTGCGCGTGGTGCGCCCTGGAAACCGACAGGCGACGCTCGAAGGCCGTGTGGTGCTCGCCTGCGGCGGATTCGAAGGCAATGCCGAGATGCTCACGCGCTATGTCGGCCCGCGTTCGATCTATCTGCGGCCGGTGTGCAAGGGGGGCTATTACAATCGCGGCGAGGGCATCCAGATGGCGCTGGACATCGGCGCGGCGCCGTGCGGGGATTACGGCAGTTATCACGCCGAACCGATCGATCCCCGATCGGGTGTTGCCGAAGCCTCGGTGTTTATTTTCCCCTATGGCATTTTGGTGAACAAGGAAGGTCTGCGTTTTACCGACGAGGCACCCGGTACAGTGGATGCGTGCTATGAACGCGTGACGCGGCGCATGTACGAACAGCGCGACGGCATGGCCTTTGTGCTGCTCGACGCCAAGCACATGCGCATACCGAATTACCGGCTGGGGATACGCACCGACAAGCCGCCAATCGCAGCCGATTCTATTGTCGCGCTGGCCGCGGCGATCGAGGTGCCGGCCGAGGCGCTCGAGCAGACAGTGTCCGCATACAACGCCGCCTGCGTGGCAGGCGCGTTCAAGCCGCTGGAACTGGATGGGCTCGCGACCAAGGGACTCACTCCGAAGAAATCGAACTGGGCATGGCCTATCGATACGGCGCCTTTCCATGCCTATCCGATCATTTCCTCGAACGTGTTCACCTTCGGCGGATTGAAGGTCGACGCGCGCGCGCGCGTGCTGAACCGGGACGGCGATCCCATTCCCGGTTTGTACGCCGCGGGCGAGACCATCGGCATGTTCTACGGCAACTACCCCGGCGCAACCTCGGTGCTCAAAGGGCTGGTATTCGGCAGGATCGCAGGAGCGGACGCCGCCAGCTCCCGTGCTTAACCGCATGACGCATGCGTCAAGAGAGACGTCACCATGAGAACCACGTCAATCGCATTGGCATTGCTGTGCGCACCTGCTGTTAGCTGCGCCCAAGGTGCCGCCTATCAGCCGCGTCGACTGACGATGACGGACCTGGGCGCAGCATGACCGCAACCGGAACTTCTGCCGCAGTCGATAGCACCGGCCTCGCCGGGCGCGTCGCCCTGGTGACGGGCGGCGCTGGTGGCATCGGACGCGCTGTTTGCGGCGCACTCGCGCAACGTGGCGCCAAGGTGGTCGCCGCGGATATCGTCCTGCCTGCCGCTCCCGCGAACTGCGATTTCGGACGCGCTGCCTGTAGTGAAATCCATCTGGATGTTTGCTGCAAGGCAGAGGTCGACGCGCTCGTCGCGCGCATCGTCGCCGCGCTGGGCGGAATTGATCTCCTTGTCAACGTTGCCGGCGTCGTCTCCTTCGGTTCGGCAGAGGATCTCGCCGAAGAAGAATGGGATCGCGTCATCCGGATCAATGTCAAAGGCACATTCCTCTGTTGCCAGGCGGTGATTCCTTCCATGAAGCAGCTTCATGGAAGGAATCA
>Ga0209514_10000386_pt1 | contig 92944 bp, 87 predicted proteins | sample Subgrocontami58m_FD_187452 | JGI IMG/M metagenome (GOLD analysis project Ga0209514, IMG submission 187452) | Subsurface groundwater microbial communities from S. Glens Falls, New York, USA - GMW37 contaminated, 5.8 m (SPAdes) (version 3) | ecosystem: Environmental > Aquatic > Deep subsurface >... | reverse complement strand
CCCCTCAGTCAGCAGAAAGCTCCACTCGGGCAACTCCTGTTTGCTCATCCTCGGAAATAGAGGGTTTGCACAACTCGACCTTACGGGACTCGAACAGTGTGCAATTCCCTCATTTCCTTCGTCTTCGCTCACGGAGTTGCGTCCTCGTTCCGCTATGCTTCCTCGGGAAGAAAAGAGAGGTGCGTCTAAGGGCTATGATTAGTACTGAACTCGGATATGAAACGCATCCGTACTCCCTTGAGTGAACATCTGGCCGAAGGGTGTTTCCACATTCCCGAGCGGCTTGCGTCGCCGAGCCCCGCCTGCGCTAAAGCTTCGGTCGGGCAGGCAGGCCCCTCGCCGCATAGGCGTGCAGGGTGGCGAGGAGCAACGAAACGAGGTGAATGTATACACCCGGAGGCCCTTTCGTGAACGAGAGGGAGTACGGATGCGTTTCTTGATTTAGAACTTATTTCCTCAACACTTTTATCCCCCCTCCCTGAATTGCGATAAGCTTCGAGGGCTTTCCGGATAACCTTCCTTTATCGCAATAAAAATCGACGCGGTTGCCGAAATAGCGTTTTGCTCCCTTGATTGAACGCGCCGGTTTTTTCCCTTCCGGATTCGCGCTCGGGGCGACGAGCGGACCCGACTTCAGTAGAAAATTCCGTAACGATCTCGATCCGGGAACGCGAAACGCAAGTGTAACCCCTCCTCGACGAAGATATTCGAACTTCCTACCGGATGAGCGGAGCACCACACTTACCTTCCCGGGCCACACCTCGTTAAGCACGCGACGTTCCGATGCCTTGCTACGAACTCCGAACACACGAACATCCGCCGGAGCGCTGACGAGAATTATGAAGGGTTTCTTTTGATTTCTCTTTCTTAATGCGTACACTTTTTCGACCGCATCCGGAGCATTTGCGGACGCGACAAGTCCGTAAAGGGTATCGGTCGGGAGGACTCCTATCGCCCCCCCTCGAAGCGCGCGCGCAAGTTCCGTCCTATAACCCCCGTACTTCTTCGCTTTCGTTTGTATCATAATTCTCTTCCGCCGGCGAAACATTCTGTTTTTTCTCGGATGAAGGAGTGATGTGAAGTACGCGAGCTACAATGAGATAAGAAACGAATGCAACGAGAAACCCGCCTACCACATCGAAGGGATAGTGGACACCGACAAATACTCGGGCGAGTCCGTTAAGAAAAGAGAGCCCGATAAGCCACCACCCCCATTTTCTATTGACGGCAAATACCGCACAACTCAATGCAAAAAGAAGCGCGGCGTGCCCTGAGGGAAACGACGAGCCCGATTCCGAAATAAGAGGAGTGAATCCGAACGTTTCGAACGGACGCAGTCGCGGAAAGAAAAATCTGATTGTTTCCGTGAAAATTCCTCTTGAGAGGAGCGCCACAAGAGCCCAGAAAAGGAATGTGCGCATTCTCGCTTTTGCGGTTTTCCCTTTCAATAAGAAGAGGATGAAAGGAATCGCAAGAAGATAGGGAACATATTGCGCGAGAAAAATCCCCGCCGCATCGAGAATTCCCGACCACCCCGAGAGTCCGTGGATGGCGTTCATGAGCATCGTGTCAAACGACATGAAGGTGAAACTAGCGCGTCACGAAAGGAAGAAATCCCATAATTCTTGCCTGCTTCACGGCTTGCGCGAGACGGCGCTGATGTTTCGCGCAGAGACCCGTATGACGCGGATCGATTATTTTCCCTTGGCTTGAGACGAAACGCTTGAGCATTTCAACGTCGTGAAAGTCGATCTCCTTCGCGTTTTGGGAACAAAAAAAACATTGTTTTTTCGATTTCATGGTAGTTTTAAAATGGAATATCCTCCGGTTTTATGTCTTCTTCGTCGATCCGAATCTCCGGCAATTCTTCTTTTCCCTGATTCGCTCCCTCTTCCTTGGAAGCGGCGCGCTCGAAGGGAGTCCCGCCTCCGCCCCCCCCGCGGGGGCCGAGCTGAAGACGATCCGAAATAATTTCCGTTGTCCGGTGAGTAATTCCTTGTTTATCCTGCCACACACGTGTCTGGAGACGTCCTTCGATGAATACCAGTCCCCCTTTCTTCAAAAATTGATTTGCGATCTCCGCCTGCCTCCCCCATACGACTACGTTATGAAACTCGGTTTTTTGCTGACGTTGTCCCGATTTGTCCTGAAAGAAACTGTTTGTCGCGACTCCGAACGAGCACACCGACTGACCCGAAGGCGTCTGACGCAACTCGGGGTCGCGAGTCAAATTACCGAGAATGAAAGCTTTATTGAGATTCATGGGCTAGGAATTTAGTATACCACTACTGAAGTATCTCCTCAATCTTCTTTTCGAGCGCTTCATTGGTGAGTATTTCTGGTTTCCTCGTATCGCGGGACTCATGTCCCGGTGCGAACCTCATCCGTTCGCGAGTCCCCCTCTCAAAACTGCTTCTTGCTTCCTCTTTCCCGCCTGGACGCGCTATCCTCACCACGTAGCGGAGCACTTCCTTCGTCAGGTTGAGATCGTTTTGAATTGACATAAGTGCTTCTTCCGGTCCCGTGAAAAACAAAACGCTCTGGAATGCGAAACGCTCCTTCGAAATCGGATAACTCAACTGCATCTTCTGAAGCGGTTTCTCCTCAACGACCGTAGCGCCCGATTTTTGGAGGACGTTTTTTAAAGCTGCCGAATCCTCGCTTCGGACGAGTGCCGTGAGTTCGTACGTCTTTTTATATTCTTGTTCTTGTGATTGCTCCATACACTATTCTTGGCTTTCCTGTTGCTCGTCCCCTATAGTATCGGCATTTTTCGCTCCTGTCAATTTTTCCCTGAACTTCGCGAATTCTTCCTCGGAAAATCCGCGCCAACCGGTTCCTACCGGAATCAGTTTTCCGATTATCACATTTTCCTTGAGGCCGTAGAGCACGTCCGTTTTCCCCTGCGTCGAGGCATCAACCAAAACACGCGCGGTTTCCTGAAACGATGCCGCGGAAAGGAAACTTTCGGTGGTGAGCGCCACTCGCGTCACGCCGAATATTTTTTGCACGGCGCGCGCCGGCTGCTTCTTGTTCCGCTTTGTCGCGCGGTTGACCGCGATGAACTTTTGTTTTTCCGCAATCTCGCCGGGCATAAAGTCGGTGTCACCGGAATCTTTGATGGTCACCCTGGAAAGCATCTGCCGAACGATAATTTCAATATGCTTATCGTTGATTACCGCTCCCTCCGGAACGTAGATTTTCTGAACCTCGTTAATCACATAATGAATCACCGCATCGACTCCCCGATAGGCGAGGATTTCTTTTAAATCAAGCGGTCCCTCATAGAGCTGCTGTCCGCGTTCCACCTTGTCGCCTATCTTGACATAAATGCTTGCGCCGTGCGGCACGAGATACTCGACGATAGCCGCGTCGTCCGAGGTGCGACGGCGTTTCTTCGTCGTCCGCTTCTTGCCGGCGGTCTCCCGTATCTGTATCACGGTCGAGAGTCCTTTTTCCTCTATGTCATGCACGATGCCTTCCGCTTTGTTCAGAGTCGATTTTCCTTTCGGGGGCCGTGCTTCGAATACCTCCTCAACGCGCGGAAGACCGTGTGTAATATCAACTCCGGCAACGCCGCCGATGTGGAACGTTCTCAAGGTGAGCTGGGTCCCCGGTTCGCCGATCGACTGCGCCGCGACGATACCTACCGCTTCTCCGAGATCCACTTCTTTGTTTCTCCCGAGATCAAGTCCGTAGCAGGCGACGCAAATTCCGTAGACCGCCTTGCAGGTGATCGGCGATCTCACCACCACCGATTCGATGCCGGCATCCTGTATCTTCTTCGCCGCTTCACGACTTATGAGTTCCCCCGCCCTGACCACGACTTTCCGCTCAACGCGGATGTCTTCAAGCGCCGTGCGAGAATACAACCGTTCGGCGAAACGATAGCCGTATGCGTCACCCTCACTCTTCGTGATGGTGATACCTCCTTTCGATTTACAGTTGGTTTCGTTGATAAACACGTCTTGGGCCACATCCACGAGGCGGCGCGTGAGATACCCGGCCGAAGCTGTCTTCAAGGCCGTGTCGGTCGATCCTTTTCTCGCACCGTGCGTGGTAATGAAATATTCAAGGACGCCCAAGCCCTCCTTGTAGCATGAGGTTGCAGGAAGTTCCATGGTCTCGCCCTGCGTATCCTGCACCAATCCCTTCATTCCCATCATCTGAATCATCTGCGCCCAGCTGCCACGCGCCTTCGAGCTGATAATCGAGTAGATCGGGTTGCCCTCCACCACTAACTTGGGAATCAGCGCCGCGACGTCTTCGCGCGCTTTCATCCAGATTGCGACAATCTTACTCTTCCGCTCCTCGTCGGTCAGGAGTCCATCTTCATATTGCCGACCCACCATCGCGGCGTGTTCCCGCGCTTCGACAAGAATTTCCTGCTTCTCTCTCGGCACGATCGTGTCCATCATTCCCCATGTCGTCGAGGAAAGCGTCGCATACGAGAAGCCGGCATCTTTGATCTTATCCAGATACACTCTGCTCTCGTAAATGCCGAGTTGCTCGATAATCGAGGTAACGAGCCGCGTAAGTCCCTGCTTGTCGAGAGCGGTATTCACGAACTCCACTTCGGGAGGAAGCACCTCGTTGAAAATAATGCGACCGTATGAGGTATCGACAATCGCATCGTGAAGTTTTACCTTAATCGCCGCATTAAGCTCGATTACGCCGCGCTCGTACGCGAACATCACTTCATCGGGACTCGAGAATACTTTTCCCTCCCCTTTCGCGCCGGGATGAATGTGCGTCAGGTAATACACTCCGAGCACCATGTCTTGCGTCGGTGATACGATCGGATCTCCGTTCGCGGGCTTCAAAAGATTTTTTCCCGAATCCATGAGTTCTTGCGCTTCAAACTGCGCTTCCGTGGTAAGCGGAAGATGTACTGCCATCTGGTCACCGTCGAAGTCGGCGTTGAAGGCCGCGCATACCAAAGGCGGGATCCTGATCGCAAGATCTTCGATCAAGACGGGCTTGAAGGCCTGGATGCCGAGACGGTGCAGCGTCGGAGCGCGGTTCAAGAGCACACGCCGATGTTCGATCACTTCCTCCAAAATCGCCCACACCTCGGGAGGCCCCTGCTCGATAAGTCGGTTCGCCTGCTTGATGTTGAACGCGAGATTGCGTTCGATGAGTTTATTGATGACGAACGGCCTGAAGAGTTCGAGCGCCATATGTTTTGGAAGGCCGCATTCGTTCAATTTGAGTTCCGGACCGACCACAATAACCGAGCGGCCGGAGTAATCGACGCGCTTCCCGAGAAGGTTCTGTCGGAAACGTCCCTGCTTTCCCTTCAGCATGTCGGCAAGAGATCGGAGCGGACGGCGTTTTGACGAAAGGAGCTGGCTCCCGAGACGCGCAGTGTTGTCCACGAGCGCGTCAACGGCCTCCTGCAACATGCGTTTCTCGTTTACGATAATCACCTCGGGGGACTTAAGTTCCATGAGTTTCTTCAGACGGTTGTTCCTGTTGATGACTCTTCCATAAAGATCATTCAAATCGGCGGTTGCGTAATGTCCTCCATCCAAAGCAACCATGGGGCGTAGATCGGGAGGCAGAACGGGAAGCACTGTCTGGATCATCCACTCGGGACGCACGTTCGCCCGAATCATGGAACGTACGAGCCGCATCCGAAGCGAAAGCCGTTTCTGTCGGTTCGCGTCCTGTACCCGTTCCAGATCTTTCTCGAGGGTCTTCGCGGTCGCCTTAAGATCGATCTTCTCGAGAATCGCGCGAAGCGCTCCCGCGCCTTGAGACGCCTCGAACACGTCGCCGAAACGTTCGGCGAGACGATAGTATTCGTCTTGGGTCAAAATAAGCCCCGGCTTCAGAAGCGCGATGATTTCTTTCATCTCTTCCTGCCGTTCTTTGAGTTCCTTTTCGTCCATTCCTTTCTCGGCTTTGAGCGATTTGTATTCCTGATCGAGACCGGCCAAGGCGCGCTTTTTGTTTTCCTCGTCAACTGATGTCACGATATAAGCGGCGTAATAAATGACCTTCTCGAGTTTGGGAACCGAGATGTTGAGCATCAAACTCAAACGCGAAGGAACCGTTTTCAAAAACCATACGTGTGCGACCGGCGCCGCAAGCGTGATGTGTCCCATTCGCTCCCGACGGACCGCCGCGCGGGTTACCTCAACGCCGCACTTCTCGCAGGTGACACCCTTGTACCGTATCTTCTTATATTTTCCGCAGTAACATTCGTAATCCTTCGTGGGACCGAAAATTCGCTCCGAAAAGAGTCCGTCTTTTTCAGGCCGCTGGGTGCGGTAGTTCAGCGTCTCCGGTTTCGTCACCTCGCCCTTGGACCACGAAAGTATCTCTTCGGGAGATGCGAGCCGTATTGAGATCGATTTTAATTCCATGTTATTCATAGAAGTGATTATTCCGTTTCCTCACGATTCCCCTCGCGGGAATCATCCTCACGACCCTTTTCGTATTCATACGTCACGTTCAAACCAAGTGACTTCAATTCGCTCACCAGCACATTGAACGAGGCGGGAATGTTCGGTTTCCTGATTTCCTGTCCGCGGATAATCGATTCGAAAGCGGCCGATCGTCCCATCACATCATCCGATTTGATGGTAAGCATCTCCTGAAGCGTATGCGCCGCCCCATATCCTTCGAGTGCCCACACCTCCATCTCCCCGAATCGCTGGCCTCCGAGCTGGGCTTTTCCTCCCAAGGGTTGCTGGGTGATAAGGGAATAGGGGCCCGTTGATCGCACGTGCATTTTATCTTCCACGAGATGGCTTAATTTCATGATATACATGTAGCCGACCGTCACCGGCTCCTTGAACTTCTGACCGGTAAGACCGTTATACACATCCATCTTTCCCGTTTCGCTGACTCCCGCCGCGACGAGCTCGCGCTTGATTTCTTCTTCCCCCGCTCCCACGAAACTGGGCACCACGGCGCGATAGCCGAGTTTCTTCGCCGCAAGACCGAGGTGCGTCTCGAGAATCTGTCCCAGATTCATACGCGACGCGACACCGAGAGGATTCAGCACGATATCAACCGGTGTACCGTCTTCAAGATACGGCATGTCTTCCATTTTTCTTACCTGGGAAATAACGCCCTTGTTGCCGTATCGCCCGGCGAGTTTGTCGCCCGCGCTCACTTTTCGGAGTTGCGCAACTTCAACCTGAATTTTTTTGATAATGCCCGGCTCGAGCTTATCACCCTTGTCGCGAGCGAATATTTTGATACCGATCACCCTCCCCTGCTTGCCGTGCGGAAGCGTGAGCGACGAGTCCTTCACGTCGCGCGCTTTTTCCCCGAAGATCGCGCGGAGCAGACGCTCTTCCGAAGTAAGTTCGGATTCGCCCTTCGGTGAAATTTTTCCGACGAGTATGTCGTTCGCTCTTACCTCGGCGCCGATCCGCACGATGCCTTCCGCATCGAGATTTCTCAATTTATCTTCGGCAACGTTCGGGATGTCGGGTGTCGTGATTTCCGCTCCGAGTTTCGTATCGCGCACGAGACATGCGAATGTTTCAATGTAGATAGAAGTGAAAAGATCCTCCCGCGCGACGCGCTCGGAAAGGATGATCGCGTCTTCGAAGTTCGCTCCCCTCCACGGAAGGAACGCGACAAGGAGATTTTTTCCGAGCGCGAGTACTCCTTCTTCGGTCGCGGGTCCGTCCGCAAGCACTTCACCGGGCTTCACTTTATCTCCCACGTTCACGATCGGACGCTGCGACATACAGGTCGACTGGTTCGAACGCTTGAATTTGTAAAGCGGGTAGGTTTTCGTACCGTGCTCTGTTTTTACGGCGACTCCACTCGCATCGACTTCAGAAACAACGCCATGAACATCCGATACGATCACCTGTCCGGAGTAACGAGCCGCCCGTTCTTCTTCTCCCGTTCCCACAAGAGGCGCCTCGGGCTTCACCGTAGGAACGCCCTGACGCTGCATGTTCGATCCCATAAGCACGCGGTTCGCATCGCTGTGCTCGATAAAAGGAATGAGCGACGTCGAGATACTGATCATTTCATCGGTCGAGATATCCATGTAATCCACCTCTTCGCGCGTACAGGTGCCCGGCACTCCCTTGATTCTTGCGGGAATTACTTTTTCTTTAATCACCCCTCTTTCGTCCAACGGACAATCCGCCTGCGTAATGTTGTACCTTTCTTCGGCGATCGCCGAAAGCCACACCAATTCCTTCGTAATCATTCCCTGCTTCACTTTGAAGTAAGGCGCTTCGAGAAACCCGAATTCGTTCACCCGGGCATGGTTTGCAAGATAATTCACGAGGCCGATATTCGCGCCTTCCGGCGTCTGAATGGGACAGATGCGCCCGTAGTATGAGGGATGTACATCCCTCACCTCGAATCCCGCGCGCTCGCGCGTAAGTCCTCCGGGCCCCATGGCAGAAAGACGCCGCTTGTGTTCAAGCTCCGCCAGAGGATTCACCTGATCCATAAACTGCGAAAGAGGTGATGCCGCAAAGAGATCTCTCACGACCGAGGTCAAGAGCTTGTAATTGATGAGCTGGGAGGGTTGAAGTCCCGTTCGCTCCAAAGTGGACATTCTGTCCTGAATCCCGCGTTTCAGACGGGCGAACCCGATTCGCAACCTCGACTGAATAAGTTCTCCCACCGAACGGATGCGGCGATTGCCCAAGTGATCGATGTCGTCTGGCTCCGCACCCTGATCGTTATTCAAACGAATGATTTCCGCGATAATCGCGATCAAATCCTCCTTGTCGAGCAATTTGGTCTTTTTCTTCTCGAACCCGAGCCGCTCGTTGAATTTGTAGCGTCCCACCGCACTCAAATCATACCTGTCGAAACGGGAAAACATAGGTTCGATTAAGAGCTTGGCGTTCTCCACGGTCGCAAGATCTCCGGGACGAAGGCGACGGTAAATTTCGATAAATGCCTCGTCCGTCGTCTTTGCCTCGTCTTTCTTCAGAGTTGCGTCGAGGTACTTCGTGGTCCCCGTATCCACCCCTCCGAATGCCTTAAGGATCGAGTCGTTCGAAGAAATGCCGAATATACGGAGGAGCTGTGTTACGGGCGCTTTGCGCCGCCGATCGATCTTCACGCCGAGAAATCCGTCCGATTCGGTCTCGAACTCGAGCCACGCACCCCTGTTCGGAATGACCTTCGCGCTGAAGAGCTTTCTCCCTCGATACATGGTTGCCGAGAAGTAGACGCCGGGAGAACGGATGATCTGCGAGATCACCACACGCTCGACGCCGTTGATGATGAATGTTCCCCGTCCGGTCATGAGAGGAAAATCACCGAGGTATACTTCTTGGGTCTTTTCTTCTTTGGTTTCTTTATTGACGAGTTTCACGTTTACCCGAAGCGGCGCTTCGTACGTCTGATCCTTTTCGAGCGCCTTCGTCTCCGTGTACTTCGGCTCGTCGAATTTGTAGTCGAGGAAGCTAAGCTCAAGCTCGCTCCCCGTATGATCCTGAATCGGAGAAATCTCCTCGAACAATTCTTTAAGTCCGTGAGAGAGAAACCACTTGTACGAATCCGTCTGGATCGCTACCGGATTCGTCGAAACGTACGCGGGACCTTTATACAAAGAAAAAACTTTTACTTTTTGCATAATATGAATGAGAATGTCGCCGACCTCTTGTGGGTGATGTTTTGGTTAGAAATAACGATTCTGGTTTTGGTTGTGTTCGGGAAGCGTTTTCGAGAAGATGGTTTTCCCGCCGGGCGCCGAAAGATAATAGAGATATCCGCTTGGCGTCGGATTCAGAGCCGCTTGTATCGCGTTCGTCCCGGGGTTTCCGATCGGGGTGGGAGTAAATCCCCGACGGGTGTACGTATTGAAAAGAGAATCGATCTTCATATCCTGTTTCGTGATGAGTAACGGACCGCAACTTTCGAACGCACCCCTGCACTTCGCATAGAGCACGGTAGCGTCAACCTGAAGCGGCATACCGATCGAGATGCGCTTCATAAGAATACCCGCGACGAGACGCCTGTCCTCCTCGGTAACCACTTCTTTTTCGAGATACGAGGCGAGTGTGAGCGATTGATACCAATCCTCGGTTCCCGAAAGAAGCGGCCAGGCCTTTTCCTTAAACGTGTCCAAAAAACGTCGAACTGTTTTCTCCGAAGTCGCATGAATCGCAAACTGATACGTATCGGGAAAAAGAAAACCCTCAAGCGAGGCGGCGTCTTTCAAAAAAGGATACGATTCCCGGAGTGAGGAAAGCGGTACATTGATGATATCCCCCGGCGCCGTCACTCCCGCACGCGCGAGTGCCGCATCGATATCCTTCATCGTTGCTCCTTCGATAACCTGAAGCGTCACTTCGTTCTTCACTCCGCGAGTGAGCTCGCGAATGATTTCGGGTACACTCATCGTGCGATCCAATGCATACACTCCGGGCTGGAACTTACGCGCGCTCCCCGTTAAAAAAGAATAGAATTTGAACACAGTGATTGAACGAATCAAAGAATCGCCGGACAAACGCGCCCCTATCGAGCGGAAGCTTTCTCCCTTCACGACCTCGAATGTGATCGGCGTTTTTTCTCCGAGTGCCGGTTGCAATCCGTAAAAGAAATAGGCGGTGCAAAAAATGAAGAGAAGAACCGCTCCCAGCACAATGAGAAAACGCAAACCGAGAAGCCCTCGTTGTTTATCCTGAGGATTCAATTTTTATGTGTTGAATTATACTAATGAGCGTCGCAATCGTCAAGAGACTTGAACCGCCGTAGCTCACAAAAGGAAGGGTGATACCGGTAACCGGCACTAGGCCGAGATTTGAACCGATATTGATCAGGAACTGTATGAAAAGGATAAGTGCGCTTCCTAACACTACAAACTTCGCCTCGTTGCTTCCCGCTCTAAGTCCGATATTCGTCAATTGTACAAAAATGAGGAAGAAAGTCAAGAGAAGTATGACGTCCGCGGCGATACCCCACTCTTCCGTGAAGGCGGCAAAAAGGAAGTCGGCGTGCGCCTCGGGAAGAAAATGAAACTGCGTCTGTGTCCCTTCTCCGAATCCTTTTCCCCAGAGCCCCGCGGAACCGATCGCAATCTTCGATTGAATCACGTTATAGTTGATACCCAAAGGATCGCGCTCCGGAAAAAGAAACCCGGTAAGCCGATCCTTCTGATACGGTTTGAGAAACGACGTCCAGAGAAGAATAAGGCATCCGATTCCCGCGGCGAGTCCGATCAAAAATCGTTTCTTATGCACCCCGCTCATGAGCATGAACCCGAGCCAGATACCGACAATAACAATGGTTGATCCGAGATCGGGGTGAATCGCGATTAAGGACGCCGGAACCATCGTGTAGAGAAGCGATGCGAAAAGATTTTTCGTTCTCCACACGGCAACGTAACGTTTCGTAAAAAACCCCGCAAGAAAAATGACGAGCGCAAGTTTCACGAACTCCGCCGGCTCGAACTGGAATCCGCCGATCGAGAGCCAGCTTTTCGTTCCTCTGACCAGCGTCGATTGCAGATTCGAGACAATCAGAAAAAAAATCGCGATCCAATATACGCCGTGTCTGAAGACCGGCCACCGAAGAAGCCATGACCACGGCAACCGACTCCCGAATAGAATAATAAGGAACGCGGCCCCGTACCACGTAAGCTGTTTCCAGAAGAACACAGTGCTGTAACTCGCAAGCGTTATCAAACTTATCGCCGCGAGCACCAGAAGTCCCCCGATGAGCGCCCAGTCCAATTTTCGAAGCCGCGCAAAAAACATGTCACTCCGTCGCGCTTACGAACGCCTTGGTTTTGGAGACGTCGATCGCTTTTATAAGCACCGAATCTGGGGGAAAAAAGACCGAGAAAGAAGCGGTATTCAAGCTCCCGATCCGCTCAAGAAGCGTCTGCCCGCCAAAGAGGGGGTCACCATACGGAGTATAAAGAAGCACGACTACCCTTACCGTTCCCGTCCCAAGCGGGCTTGTGTTCCGGACCGATCCTTCAACTCGGATTCCGTCGTTCGTGATCGTAGTCACCGGTCCTTCGGCAACCGTAAGATGCGGCTCAAGAAGCACGCTTCCCAAAACCCATTCCGGCGACAAGTCCAGATCGACACGCGACGTTCTCTCAATGTTGTAAGAGGTTCCTTCGTATGATGCAAAGAGAAACTTTAATTCTTTCGGGAACACCATATCCGATCCCTTCACCCGATCCACAAGGGCGCCGTTCTTATCATAGAGCGTGAATGTGTAACCGAGTTTTTTCGCTCCGTACTCGGCGTTCTTATTCGAGATTTCCGCAAGAAGAATGATCCGCGAGAGATCGCCGCTCTTGAAAAGCTGAACGGGTTCCTTAACGGCTATCGGAATTGCTTCGTCTTGTATCGTGGGAAAACTGTTTTGCGGGGACGTACCCGAACCGCCGAAGATCCAATATATGAGAATTCCGAAGATAAAAAGATATACCACTCCATATACGAACTTTTTCGCCCCGCGAGTCATGAGATTATGATACCACAAGTTGTTGCGGAGACCCCGCCTCCGCGTTGAAAGACGCGGGCGTGAAACTTCAGAGAGCGGTCTATCCTTCGAGAAATACCTCGTCCCCTTCGCGCACCTTGTCCCCTATCTTCACCCCGATTTCTTGTCCTTTCTTCGCGCTCTCGATCGGTGTGTGATCATACTGCATCGACTTGATCGTCTCCGAAAAATCGGTCGTCGCTCCCTTGAAACGGATCGTGTCGCCCACCTTCACCGCCGTGTTGCATTTTATAATTGCAACATCGATCCCGCCGAAATAGTGCGTAACGACGCCGATCGGTTGTTCCTCTTTTGGTTGCTTCGGCATCTTGTGTGCTTTTGTATCCGGCCTTTTTCTTATTATACTACTCCATCATTGAGGAGTTTATTGTTACCATCTTCACGAACTCTTTCGGATCAATGCTCGCTCCTCCCACCAAAAGTCCGTCAACTTCTTTCTTTTCCAAAAAACTTTTCGCATTCCGCGAGTTCGTCGAGCCGCCGTACAATACTCTGGAATCACGAATCAGGAATTTGGAATCGAGGAACTGCCGTATACATTTTGCCATTTCCGCAGCTTCTTCCGGGCTTGCATTCTTTCCGGTCCCGATTGCCCAAATGGGTTCATAAGCGACAACGAGGGAATCACGAACTAGGAATTTTGAATTATGCACGCTACGTAAATCCTTCAAGAGCTGTTGCTTTATGTAGTTCTTTGCTCTCTGCAATCCCTGATTCCTAATTCCTAATTCCTTATTCCCGACCCCTGATTCCCATTTCGGTTCTCCGACACATAGAATGATCTTTAGTCCCGCATCCATCCCCGCGTTCACCTTTTTTGCGATCATCCCGTCGCTTTCGCCGAGACGGCGGCGCTCCGAGTGCCCGACGATCACATAGGTAACTCCGAGTTTTGTGAGCATTTCCGGAGAAACTTCTCCCGTATATGCTCCCTTTTCTTCATAAAAAACATCCTGTGCGCCGAGTGATGCGTGTTTCAATATCTTCTTCACCGCGCCCAAAAACGGAAACGGCGGTGCGATCACCACGTTCTTTTTGTCTTCCGCCCGCGCAAGTTTCATCGCCTCACTTTCAGTAAGTGGGTTCATTTTCCAATTAGCAACCAGCAGTTTTCCCATACCTCAATAATTTTACCCCGCTTTCAGGAATTCCGCGAACCCTAAAACAGCACCCAATTTCCTTCATCCTCGTTCACGAAGGTGTATCCTCGCTCCGCTATGCTTCCTCGGGGAAGAAGAAAGCGTGCGCCCAGCGGAAAGAGCTATTCCTCGAGTGAACATTACCGAAGGGTGTGTACACATTCCCGAGCGGCTTGCGTCGCCAAGCCAGGCCCCTCGCCCATAGGGCGTGCAGGGTGGCGAGGAGCAACGAAGCGAGGCGAATGTGTACACCCGAAGGCCCTTTGTGAACGAGAGGGATAGTTCTTTCCGCGTCGCTCAAGAGGGGGAAAACGCTATCCTCTTAAGATTCTCGCCGCCTCATCCGGATCCACCGAGTTGATCTGGATTCCAGTCCCCAACTCGAAGCCGGCGTCGACATTCAGCTTCGGGATAATTTCGATGTGCCAGTGGTAGTGACGATACGATGCCTGATGTTTCACGGGCGCAGTATGAATGTAGAAGTTGTAATCAGGATCATGAAGCTTCCGCTCGATTCTTCGGAGCGCTTCTCTTAAGGCAAGCGCGACATCTTTCAACTCTTCCGCGGGAGTCGCTTCGAAATACGGAAGGTGACGGAGTGGATATACCCGCAACTGGAACGGTTCACGGGAAACGTACGGTGCGATCACGACCGCGGATTTGTTCCTGAACACGATTCGTTTTTTCATCCTTAGTTCATGATCAATCACGAAGTCGTGCATACAGCGCTTTCTTTTTCTGAAAAAACGCCCCGAGTTGCCGAGTGAAACCTCGACGGCCTTCGGAATAATCGGTACGGCGATAATCTGATAATGAGGGTGGAAAATGCTTGCTCCCGCATCCGGCCCCCAGTTGTGAAATATGGAAATATAGGCAACCTCTTTCTCTTTTTTTAAGAATTGATAACGATCCTTGAACGCCTCGAATACATCCGCCGCGCCGTCCGGCGAAAGTCGCGGGAAGTTCGCCTCGTGGTTTCTCGTTACGACGAGGTCGTGATGGCCGAATCCGCGCAATAATTCGTACGCGCCGTTTTTTCTTTTGAGAAGCGAGGGATCACGGTGAGTAAGCGCCGGATATTTATTCTCAAGCGTCGCAATTTCCCAATTCGCCCCGTGCCCGTAGAGTGAGATTACTTCCTGATCCTTCAGGGGGTCCTCAAACGGACACTTCTTTTTTGAGATCCTGATCCGCGGTTTCTTCTTCAAGAAACTGGTCGGTCGCTTCCCTCGCTTTGGAGCGATAATGACCCAGTTGCCGGAGATAAGATCGTGGCGTATTTCGGGATTATGAATCATGACGTATCACTCCATACTTGCCGGTCCAGAGCCAAATTCGGATGCGCACTACGTCCCAAAGCGTGGAGAAGTATGCCTTAAGACCGACAGTGGAACGCGTATCGTTTACCCACCTGACCGGCATCTCCTTTACCTTATATCCGAAGAGTTTCGCAAGCGCGATCGCCTCGACATCGAACCCCCAACGATTGACCTTCATGAGAGAAAATACCTTTCTTGCGGCTTCTTCGGAAAAACACTTGAAGCCGCACTGGGTATCGTGGATTCCGCGCGCGACGAGAAGCTGAATAAAGAGATTTCCACCTTTTCCGAGAATCTGCCGATACCACGGTTGGGGCGGCTCGAGCTTTGCGCCCGGAACGGCGCGCGATCCTATAACCACGTCATACCCCTCCTTAAGATACGGCAACATTTTTTCGAACTGATCGACGGACGTCGAATTGTCGGCATCCATGAAGAGACGATAGTTTCCCTTTGCTTCAAGCATCGCCTGACGCACCACGAATCCTTTTCCGTGATTTTCCTCGTTCACGATAAGACGCACATTCTTCATGAGATGGCTGAATCGCGTCACGACCTCTACGGTCGCGTCGGTTGATCCGTCACTTATCACGATAACCTCCGACGAGTACTCCGCCTGCTTCAAACGGCGATCGACGTCAACCAACGTAAGCGGAAGACGTTTTGCTTCATTCTTCGCGGGAATAATGACGGAAAGAAAGGGCTTCATGGTGGGAATTTCCAATTTTCAATGACCAATGATCAATAAATTTTTAATTTGAAAATTTTTCTGCCCGAGGCAGATTCGCCTTCGGCGGAAAAATTCGTTCATTGATTGGAAATTGAAAATTGATAATTGAAAATTATTTATTGGTGTTATTTTTAAATACGATGAATTTGTAGCTTAAAAAATTCCACATAAACCCCGAGAACACGCCGCATAACGCACCGATGTTCGCCCACAACTTCGGGCTTACACTCTCCGGCATACCGATAACGTTCACCACGAGAGACGCGATACCGACGTTAATGAGTGTCCCGCCGAGCGTAAAGAGCGCGAATCGAAGGTACTCCTTTCCCGTTACCGGCATCCTGCTTCCGAACGTCCAGAACTTGTTCCAAAAATAACTGTTCGTCGTTGCCACAAGAAACGAGGCTGTTTTGAATCCGACGAACGGGAAGCCCGACGCAAGATCGGTGACAAGTATGAGAAGGTTCAGCACGCCAAGATCGACGAGCGTATTCAGAGTACCGACTGCCGCGAATTTCCCGAACTGCTCAAAAATTCCCCATTTTCGGGAAAGGAGCTTCAATATCCAAAGCGCGAAGGGTGCGAATAAAGTGAATCCAACCACGGTAATAAGGAAAAACACGGGGGTGATTTGAACTCCAACGTTCGCCGCCGGAAGCGCTACGAGCCATCCGACCAAAAATCCTATTACTCCGACAAGATAAAAATCACGCATAGAATCAGTTTCTCAAGTAAGAATAAATTTCGCGTTCGACTTCTTCACGATCCCGACCGAACGCCGTGCGGGAATACTGCTTCAACGCTTCCGCCGTCTCGGGATTGCCCACATCAGCTCTCGGGATTCTCACGTTAAAGGGGCGCGTAGTTTCGCCGTGTACCAGAAGTTTAACATAGGCATTGAAGTTATCAATATTGATCAGGTCTTGCTCCGTGAATACGGGCGCAAAATGTTTCACGAGATATTCGGCATCGTCCGCACCGATACGGAACGAGATCATCGAACCAACGTTTCCGAACACCGCGTTCCTGATCGTGTCGGTAAGCTGGGAGATAAACTGGTGCGCGATCGTAAGATTCAGCTTATACTTTCTCGCCTCGGAGAGGATGATCGCGATCGAATCCGTCGTGAAGTTCTGGAACTCATCGATATAGAGGTAAAAATCCCTGCGTTGTTCTTGAGGTACATCGACGCGCCCCAAGGCGGCCATAAGAATCCTTCCTACCACGATCATGCCCAAGAGATTGGCGTTCATGTCTCCCAATTTTCCCTTTGCAAGGTTGATGAGAAGGATCTTCCCCTCATCCATGATGGTTCTGAAATGAAATGCCGACTTCGCCTGCCCGATGATCGGACGCATATAATCGTTTGTCGTGAAGTTATTGAATTTTGATCCGACGTAGGTTGTCATGTTGGCGAGCGACGCCTCTCCCGTCGTTTTCGCCGCTTCTTTCGTCCAGAAATCGACGACGATCGGATTCGTCGCGCGCGCGAGTTTTCGCTGACGAAACTCGAGATCGCTGAAAAGACGGGGCACCTGCATCAAGGTCGCCGGTTCGTGCTTCGCGTCATCCATAAGAAGGAGGAGCGCATTTCTCATATACTGCTCGAACATCGGGCCGCCCGTATTCTTCAGGTCGTATAACTTGTCGAAGATCGAGAGCATTTCGTTTACGATCGATGTTTTCTCCTCCGGTCGGGAAAAATCGTACTCGAGCATATTCAAACCAAGAGGACGCGAGAGATCCCCCGGCTCGAACACGATCACGTCGGAAAAGCGGTTCTTCGGAATAAGCCCCAGTATGTCCTCTACGAGATCTCCGTGAGGATCGATCACCGCGACTCCCTTTCCGTTCCGTATATCATCCACCACCATATTGGTTTCCAGGTTGGATTTTCCGGTACCGGTTTGTCCCACGATATAAAGGTGGCGGCGCCTGTCCTCGTCCGAGATACGCACTTCGTTTGTCTCCCCGCGGAACACGCTCTCCCCTATCTTCAGCCCTTCTTTCGGTAAATTCACCGGAGGAGACGCTTCTCTCGCCTTGAGATACTTGATGTGCGGCACGACGGTGAACGGCGTGGGAAGATGGAACACACTCGCCAACTCCTCGCTGTTCAAGACCAGGGTCTCGTTCGCGTCGAATTCTCTGTAGGAATATTTGTAAAAGAAGTTTCTCTGATTTCTCGGTTGTACGACGCGGAGTTCGTTCCGTGAGGGCGCATCAAGCTGGGAAAAACCCGCCACGATGCCCTGGAAAATGGACTGCGCCTGGATATCGCTCGGGGCGGATACCACCACCCTGATATTCACCTCGAAGAAGGGTTTCGAGAGTTTGGCACTAATCGTCTTTATTGCATCTTCGTCAATCCGCTTCGGGGCGTCATCATTTTCATCTTTCGCTTTTTTCCCGGAGATGGTTCCCCCAAATTCCGAAAGAGCGATCGAGTCCCGTGAGCGGAGCACTTCCTCAAGTTTCCATCCCTTTTTCAATACTTTCAACACCGACTGCGTTTCCTTCTTGAGGCGACTCCGCGCAGGCTTCACCACGAATTGAATCGCGCCTCCCTCCCCTACTTCTTCTATTTTTGAGAGACCGCCTACCACGGGAAGAAACGTATCGGCGTCTATTTCTCCGTACGTGCGGATGGGAAGCACAAAACGCTCTTTTTGCGTCACGAATCCGCCGAGAGCCGTGCCGGTGTAGTTGAACACATTAAAGTCCTCCGCTGGTTCCACGGTCGCCTCCGGCCACAACGAATGAATCTGCCGTACGAGCGCGGCGGCGAACTTTCCCGGAACCGCGCCGTAGAAAGAAATCTCACGACCCACATGCGGCACCGCAACCTCAAATACAAAGGGTTCGTTGAACGATGCAAGCGCATTAAAAAGCTGCTCGGAAATATTGATTTCCTTTTTTAAATCTTTTCCCTCCTGCGAGCCCTGGGGAATTTTTATAAGAAACAATTTTTGCTCGAGTTCCCCAAGAAGTTTCTTTCGCGCCCGCGCGCGGGAAAGAAAATACAGCCACACGCACGCGGCGACGATAAGAGCGAAGATAAATACACTAAGAAGAGGAGACATGGGCGCAAATTTCCAATTTTCGATTTCCAATTTTCAATAAACGACTAACGGGAGGATTGTGTAATTTTACAATTGATTGAAAATTGATCATTGGAAATTGAAAATTATTTTATGATTCCTCTTTTTTTGAGTTCCGGTAGAATCTTGTCCGTCAGGGCGTCATGGAATGCGTCTTCGATGAATGCCGGATATCGCCTTGCTTCGATGACGGCTCTCTCTATATCTTCGTCGAATACCAGCTGCACCAGACGCTCCACGGAGTTTTTCACATCTTCCGAGCTCTCCCTCGTCGCCATATAAGAAGGGAGGAGATCGTCGCGAGGAACGGGAGGAGTATCCGAGCGCGGAGGCGGAGGAACCGTTTCTTCGGGTTCGGAAGCCGAAACAGGTACTGTCTCGACGAATGATTTTATCGATTGTTTTACGACTTCCCGCTCGGGCACCCCCCGGAATTCGGGTGTCTCGAGATTCCTTTGAACCTGATGACCGAGACGCTCAAAACTTTTCTCGAGGTTCTCACTGAAATTCTGAATCTGTACCATGGTATAATTAATTATAGAACAAATGAACTCTCTCCGCACTCTTTTTGTTTTTTTACTCATACTTGTTGTCGCTTCATTCTTCCGAATGCATGCACTGGACACAACCCCGCCGGGACTCTATCCCGACGAGGCGATGAACGGCAATAACGCCCTTGAAGCGCTTGAAAGCCCTCCGCCGGAGGGAGGAGTTAAGGCATTTTATCCCGAGAACAACGGAAGGGAGGGCTTGTTTATCAACATACAAGGATTCTTCCTTAAGGTGCTGGTTCCCCGTGCCGGAGGGAATCCCGAACCGTGGATGTTGCGTCTCCCGAGCGCGCTCTTCGGGATTATCACGGTAGCGGGAGTGTTCTTCCTGGCAAAAGAACTGTTCAGAAACGAGGAGTTAGGAATAACGAATAAGGAATTAGGGGACGACGAGAGACGTCATAATTCCAAATTCATAATTCATAATTCGAACGCCGTTGCACTGCTCTCGACATTTCTTATCGCCGTAAGTTTCTGGCACATCAATTTTTCCCGAATCGGATTCCGCGCCATCATGGCCCCCTGTTTTCTCGTATGGGGCGTTTATCTCTTATTACTGGCGTTCAGAAAATGGCGAGAATTTCCAGACTCCCCTCCTGCGGAAAGCACTCCGAAAAAATACAAGTCCATAATTCGTAATTCATTATTCCCGTTATTCGCAGGAATAGTGTACGGCCTCGGCATGCATTCCTACATCGCCTACCGCGCGACGCCGCTCGTAATCGCGGTTATTCTCTTTCTTTTCGTGCTCAAGATCGGATGGAAACCCGTACTGAAAATCACAACTTGGTTTGTTTTGGGCGCGCTTGTCGTTTCCCTCCCGCTCATTTCATATTTTGCACAGAATCCCGAGGACTTCTTCGGCCGCACTTCCGACGTCTCCGTTTTTTCCTCCCCTTCTCCGCTCGGTGAACTCGGGATGAACATCATAAAAACCGTCGGCATGTTGTTCTTCATCGGTGATTCCAACTGGCGGCACAATCTTTCCGGCGCGCCGGAGCTTCTCTGGCCAGTGGCAATTTTATTTCTCCTCGGAGTCATCGTTGGAACAAGGGCCCTATTCAGAAAAAATTCCGGATCCGACCGAGATATAAAGACGGGCGCATGGATTCTCTTTGCGTGGTTTTTGACCGCACTGCTCCCCGTAGTTTTTTCGAATGAAGGAATACCCCATGCGCTCCGTTCGATTCTCATGATCCCTCCGATTTTTATTCTTGCGGGTCTCGGGGGAGTAACGTTCTATGAGTGGATGCGACGCAAGCTGCAACCCGTTTCATGGCAATGGGTTCTTCCGGTCGCGGCATCGCTTCTTCTTCTTTTTGTTGCGGTAACCGCGTACCGGGATTATTTCATCGTGTGGGGACAAGACCGGAACACCGCCGGCGCCTTTAGCGAAGAATATGTGACGATAGGGAGAAAACTGAATGCGGTTCCGCAAAATATCCCGAAATACGTTGTCGTGGAGGCGGGAGGAGTCCTTGTACGAGGCATTCCCATGCCAACGCAGACGGTTATGTATATCACCAATACCTTCAGCGAAGAAAGGCAAAAAGAAAAGAATATCCGCTACATATTGCCGCAAGAGAGCGGGAGTATTCCGGAGGGAAGTTACGTGACGGTGATACGATAGTGATACATTGTATCACCCCTGTATTTCAATCACTCCTGCGACAAGTTTTGTATCTGAAACGATCCGAGGGGAGTGGTAGTAACATTCGTTCCCGAGGCATATGTGTTATCGGGTGTCGTAAACACGCCCGCCTGCCCCGATCCTCCCGACCAGTCCGTCTGCCGCAAGAGAAAATTCTTCCATCGTGTAAGATATCCGGCGAGTGAGAACTGCGCCGTCTTCCCGTTCGAAGTCCAGTCGGCGACCGCGGTTGCTTTTTGTGTCAAGGGATCGTCAACCGAACCGCTACCGCAAGGAGAAACACCGGTTACGCTACTTGAAGCGTCGTTCGATCGGCACGCGTTCTCGATATAGAAATATCTTCCGAAGATGCCGCTTCGATATAATTGCAATATCTCGTCTGCGGAGAGGGCGCGATTATAAATCCGGACATCATCGATCTCTCCGTCAAAATACTGCACACCGTTATCCTTCCCTATTGTGACAGGATACAAGGTAGAAGGAGGACTGATGGTCTGTGTTGACGAGGCCTTTTGAGCTCCGTTTTCGTAGACGATTATCGAGGAGCCATTCCAAGTTCCCGCTATGTGTATCCATTGATCTTTTAATGCATTGGAAAAAGAAACCACTTTCGTACTCGCCCCATTCCGGAACCCGACACCAATCCGATTATCAGAGACGGGATTGAATGCAAAGAGACCCCATCCCTCCGTATCCCATCCGGCATTCGCTCCCTTGCCCACCATATTGGGATAGTTACTGCCACTCCAGGCCGAGGGTATTTTTACCCATACCATAACAGTTCCGACACTCGTGAGATCGTAGGTGCTTGTATTACCTATACTCACATACTGTGACAAACCGTTGAAACTCATACAACTCGCGATTTTACAGGAAGAACTCGTCCGCGTAGGACTTCCATACAACGTTCCGTTGTTTCCATTTCCCGAAAGATCATACGTCACGGTACTTGTCGAGGATACGCTCTCGTCAAATCCCCACTCGCCCACGATCCCGTTCTTCACGTCATTGTCGAGTAGTCCTTCTTTCCCGCTAACCGCGAACAAACTCGTTCCGGACGCGACAAGGAAATACTGGGTGCTCGAGCTTTTCTGCAAACCGTACACGTTTTGCCAGCCCGCGTTCGAAAACGACCTCACCTTTTCGAGAAGTCCCTGCGCCGCTTCCGAGGCGACACTAAGATTCTGGTTCGTGCTCGAAGAACGCAGAATGAAGGCAACGCCAAAGCTCGCCGTGCCGATCAGTATCGCCCCGATCGCAAGTCCGATCATGATTTCGATCAAGCTCTGTCCGGAACGCTCTTTAATGAAGTGATTCAGAAAACGTCTCATCGATACTTTCTATTATAGAACATTTGGATGGGTGAGGAGGCCGGGCCTCCAAGTTTTGAATCGTATACAGGTACAAAATAAAAACCCCAAAACGGGGTTTTTATTTTGTGCAGTATTCTTGAATTAGTCCGAACGCATTTCGCCGCCTGCGGCGGCGAGGAATTCCCCCCGCTTGCCCATCCGAAGCCGAGAGGCGAAGGGGGGCGAAAATTCGGAAAGGCGGCGGAGCCGCACCGCTGACAATTTCAAGTTTTTCTTTGGCGGCAACTAATCCAAAATCTTATTTGCTTGCACCTTTTCGCTTCATAAATTTTACCACAAGAAAAGTACAAGCGATTACAACTAAAGCAACAATTAAAATGGTATTTATCAAATTCAAATTTTCAATTTTATGAGCGGCCTGTTCGGAGCTTTGAATAAGTTGGGTAATTTGCTGATTTTGTTGGTCGGTGATTTTTTGAAGGTCGGCGTTGCGAGATTCCAGGTCGCTTATTTTTTGGTCGCTATTAGCAGATGTCGCGGCTTGTTGCTGTTGCGAGCTTTGCTGCAAAATTTCATTCTGTTGCTTGAGATAAAAAGATTGCCGACATGCTTCGTACTGTGCCGTGGCATTCTCGTTACAAGATACCAAAGCACAACCGGTCTCGGTATCTCTTTTAAGAATTGTTGGTACGCAGAATACGGCCATAGTTTTATAAATTAAAAAATGATGGAAACGGCTAAACCCAAAATGGAGACAATAAGAATAGCGATGGAAAGTTTGAACATTCTACTATCAGATTTTTTCCATGAAACTTTTTGCCTTAATTCTAATTCAACGATTCCCGCTTCCTTCCAGCTCGCCATACCATTAGCTTTTGCTGAATTTCCCTCAGCTATTATATCTCTTATTTCTTCATCACTATAATCTTTTGGCCAACTTTTATTTTGATTCATATGATTAAAAAATTTTCTTCCCCCAAAATTAAAATATGGTTCGAGCCGATTTCTTTTTTTTAACTTTGTGCGCAGGGAGGGATTCGAACCCCCGTAGCCCGAAGGGCGCGGGATTTACAGTCCCGAGTAATTGACCGCTCTACCACCTGCGCGTATTCGCTTAACTTAATTTATACACTTCGTATTTCTTGTTTTCAATAGCAACTTCGTTTCTGCACGTTACCTCCTTCCATGGGAGTAAGTATCTTTCACCTCGCTCTGTATACGCAAATAGAAGATCAAACGCATCTTCGGCATACTTTTTCGCGTAATGAAAGGATTGGTTTCCTCCGGTTATTCTCAAAGCAATTCTGCATTGGTTCTTGGCCTTTTGGAAACCTGCAAATTTAACCTGAACCCGACTTATTTGTCCTCCTTTCTCAACCAAGAAATCATAGTGTCTTTTATCACCAATCGGCAAGGATACCTCATAGCCATTTTTTAAAAAATGATTAATGGCCTCACCAACAGCAACATCTCCACGCTCTTTTGTATTCATTGATACAATTATAACATAGAGCAGAGTATAGTGATGTCCTTATTTTACTCCCCCGAATTTCCTTCTTTCTCTTCTCCTCCTGTAAGCGGCGCTTTCGTTTCTTTCGCGCCGTTTTTCTTGAAACGATCCAGCTTTTTTGTAATCACATTGTCGAGCTTCAAGAGCCAGACGCGGGAACGGCGCAGAATTTTCTCGAAAAAGGACTTCAGGAGTTCGTCCAGCTTTTCGAGATACTCCATAAGACGGCTGTGGCGCATATGATCCGCGCTTTCTTCGTCACTCACCCGGGGCAACGCTTTCGCCATGAGATAAAGCATCCCGCCCAGGGAAAGTATGATAAGCGTTTGGATGATAAAGCGGAGCATAGGAATAATTTTCAATTATCAATTTCCAATGAATGAACTAATTTTTCCGCCGAAGGCGGATCTGCCTCGGGCAGAAAAATTTTCAAATTGAAAATTAATTGAACATTGATCATTGAAAATTGAAAATTCTCGCTATATTTCGTATCTCGTAAACCGCTCCACCTTGATGTGTTCTCCCACTTTCGCGGTCGCGCTCTTTATGAGATCCGCGACGCTCATCGAGGGATCTTTGATATATTCCTCAAGAAGAAGCGCCTCAACGGTTTCCGGTCCCATCGCCGCAATCTGCATCGCAAGTTCATGCGCGAGCGTGCGGAACGGATCCGATTTCACCACGAAGTCGGTCTCGGCGCGGAGTTCGAGAAGCACGCCCACACGGTTGTTATGGATGTAGGAATAGAGGAATCCGGCTCCCGTCGCCCGCTCCTGCTTCGATTCCGCTTTCACAAGCCCTCGTTCGTAGATGATTCCTTTTGCCTTTTCAAGATCACCTTTCGCTTCCTCAAGTGCGCGCTTGCACTCCATCACTCCGGCGCCGGTGATTTCCCTTAATTGTACGATATCGTTACGCATATAACCTTTACACCTCTTCTATCTTCTTCTTCAATGCTTCGATCACCCATTCGATACTCGCCTTGGCATGATCATTCGCGAAGATCGGATATTCCACGGAGATCGGATCATCGTTCGTATCAATGAGCGCCACAACCGGGATGTGCATCTTTCGCGCCTCTCTGACAGCCGTCTCGTGCTCCTCGATATCAACCACAAAGAGCGCGTCGGGCAAACGAGTCAAGGACTGGAGTCCGTCGAACACCCGCGACAACTTGCTCACCTCTTTCGCGAAATCAAGCTGCTCCTTTTTCGTATACTTCGAAAGTTCTCCTTTCTCGTGCTTCGATTTCAGATCCTGATAATATGTCGAGCGCTGGTTCAACACCTTGAAGTTGGTAAGGATACCTCCGAGCCATCGGAATATTACATACGGCGCCTTGAGCGTCTCGGCAAATGACCGAATTGATGCTTTTGCGGCTGGACGTGTACCCACCAAGAGGATGAGGCCGCCTCCTTTCGCGGTTTGTTTCAGAAATTCCGCGGCAACGTTCAAGCTCTTCTCCGAAATTTCCGGATCGAGAAGCTCAATTTCGTTTCTCCGTCCTCCTATGTACGGCTTCATCCGCGGATGCGTCTTCGTTTTTTTATGGCCGAAAAGCACCCCGGCTTTCACCATCTCGAGAACCGTATCGGTATTTTGCGTATCGGTAGACATAGGTTTTAGAACGTTCCTATAGTAACGAAGAGTTGAAGAAATGTCAAAAGTTTTACCTTTCTACTTTCTTTCTCCATTCCTCGATTTTTTTATGATTTCCCGAAAGCAGTATCTTTGGGACCTTGTACTTTTTCTTGTGGTAAACCAGAACTTCCGGTCTCGTGTAATGAGGATATTCCAAGCCCTTGTCTTCAGGAACGTTCTTTTCTTTTTTTAGGAGAAGGTTCCAGTGCGACTCTTCCTTCAGCGATTCAAAATTGATGGCACCGGGTATCAAGCGTCCTACTGCAGACACCACCACCATTGCCGCCACATCCCCGTCGGTCAGGACGTAATGGCCTATGGAAACCTCCTCGGCTTTGAGAATTTTTTTCACCCGTTCGTCGATGCCTTCATAGCGTCCGGTCACGATGATTATGTCGTCATGCTTCTTAGACCAATCATAGGCCATCTTTTGGTTGAACTCTTTTCCCTTTGCGGAGAAAAGAATAACTTTCGGTTTTTTCTTGCTTTTCTTTTTTCTTATCGAGTTGACAGCACGAAGTATCGGCTCGCCCATAAGCACCATCCCCGCGCCGCCCCCGAACGGTCTGTCGTCGACTTTATTGTGTCTCCCCTCTCCGAACTGCCGCAGGTTCACGAGATCGAACTTGAGCACTTTCTTCTTCTCCGCTCTCCCTAAGATGGAAGCATGGAGGTATGGTTCCAGTATCTCGGGAAAAAGCGTAATGATGTGGAACGTCATAGCTTTTTGATTATAACACTTATAGGGTCCTTTTCTTCAACGGGGAATACCCTCACTCTCTCATCGGCAGAATGCTCCGCTCGAATGTCTTCTCCTCGCTCATCCTCGGAAACCAGAAAATCGCACCAACTCGACCTTATGGGACTCGGACAGGGTACGATTTTCGGTTTCTTTCGTCTTCGCTCGGGAAGACATGGACTTCTCGCTCCGCAATGTCTCTTCAAGAGTGGGGGTATTCCCCGTATTTCCTTGCCCGAAGATTGGAAAGAGAAAGAGAATTGTTCTCGAGCGAATACTACCGGAGCATGTCGTAAAATAATCGAGCGAGCCGCGTCGCCGAGCCAGGCCCCTCGCCGCATAGGCGTGCAGGGTGGCGAGGAGCGTGCGGGCGAGAATTATTTTGACATGCGGAGGTTCTATAAGCGAGAGAACAATGCTCCTTCTCGCTCCTCAAAAAATCGTTCAAGAAACACGAGGAAAAAGAAAACCGGACATTTTTGAGTCCGGCTTTCTTTTCGAAAACGAAGAAATTATTGAGAATCCCTCTCCGGGCGGCGTGCGGCACCTTCCGGCTCTTCGATCTTCAGGTTCACTCGAGCGTTGTTCTTGATGCCCACGATGCGGAGGAGTGAGCGGATCGCTTTCGCCGTAGAACCCTGGCGACCGACGATCTGGCCCATATCCTGTGCATGCACCTTAAGCGACAAGAGCACTCCCATTTCATCGACGCGCCGATCGATCACTACGTCATCCGGATGATCAACGATCGCTTTCACGAGGAACTCGAGGAAATCTTTATCAGATGTTGCTTGCATAGAAGTTTTACAATCTGTACTCGAATTTCACGATACCGACCTTTCTTTCGTTTCTCCCCTTCGGGATTATACGTTGCAACTGTAACAGAATTTAATAAAAAAGTCAACCCCGCACCTTTGAGGGATTGGCATCCTTGTTATACTCTCGATTTTTCAACACCTACTCTCATTGCTGGTATCCTGATTCTGAACTGCCTTGATTCTATAATTATCCCCCAAAGGTGCGGGGTCAATCCCCTATGCCGCGGGAGCGGGCTGGGCTACATCGGGTTGTTTCTTCGATTTTTTGTGTACGGGAATTTTCGCCTCCTTCAGAACCCCCTCTTTCACGAGAAGATTATGTACCGTCGCCGTCGGCTTCGCGCCAACTTTAATCCAGTAAAGAATGCGATCTTTCTTCAGATCGTTCTTTTTACTCTTCGGATCGAGCCATCCCAGATCTTCAGTCGAGCGGCCACCCAGCTTCGAACGTCTCTCGGCCACCACGATCCTGAAGGATGCCTGGTGTTTTTTTCCCGTTCTTTTGAGTTTGATTGCCAACATATGACTCCTAAATACAAGATAAAGAATAAAGAATTACCCCAAAAAACGCAAGCTCTATTAAAAACAATCGAGGTCTTGAAGAAAATTGCTCTTCAAGACCCCGTCAATAAAAATTACCAGTTCATTTCTCGGGATACCGATACATACACAATATCGTCACCTGTATAATCTAGATGGCCATCATAATTGAAAAATAAATTTTCCTGCGAATATTATACAACTAACTCTCAAAAAAATCAAGACCTGACACATTAGCGTGAGGTGTCCGAGGTTGCTTTATACAACCTTGGTAAACTAATAATCTTAATGGACAAGGTCTACCAAACGTAAACAACAAACATCCAAAAAAGGTTTTTCGGTGTTGCTTGAAATAATATTACCAAGATTCTCCTTCTTCTTTGGAGAGCATAACTGAGAAAAGAAATAAATATGCGAGCGAGAACGAAGAAAATGAAGAGATTGCACACTGTTCGAATCCCGTAAGGTTGAGTTTGTGCAATCCTTTAATTTTCAAGGACGAGCGAGCAGTATTTATCTGAACGAAGTTTTCTGCTCGTACAAAGAAGAAGGAGAATCTGTATAAATCTACTCAAGCTTCATCGACAAAACCTTCGACACCCCATCCTCTCCCATGGTAATCCCGTAGAGCACATCCGCCGCCTCCATCGTCGCACGGTTATGCGTCACGATGATGAATTGCGTCTTCTTCGAAAAATCCGTGATGAGTTCCGCGAACCGTCGCGCGTTCTCCTCGTCCAAGGCCGCATCGATCTCGTCCAACACGAGAAACGGTGGCGGCGAGACCGCGATCATCGCGAAGAGCGCCGCTAAGGAAACAAGTGTCTTCTCCCCTCCCGAAAGCATCTCAAGATTCGTAATACGCTTCCTGGGAAGCGTTACGTGGATCTCGACTCCCGATTCCGTCTCGCGGGGTTTTTCCTGTACCTCCTCGACTTTTTCCTGAGCCGTTTCAGTTCCCTGCTCCCCTTCTAAAATCGGAGTCGCCTCTTTTCTCGAAACGAGCGAAAGATGAGCGCTCCCGCCCGCGAACATAAGGCGGAAGTAGGTGTTGAACTCACCGCTTATCGCATGAAATGCTTTTTTGAAATCTTCATGGATTCGGCGGTCAAGATCTTCAATCAGCTCTTTCAAGTCCTTTGATGCCTTTTCCAAATCCTCGAGTTGCGAGGAAAGGAACGAGAATCGCGTTTCACTTTCCTCCGCTTCCTTCATGAGGTTCTCGTCGATCTCCCCGATCGCCGAGAGTTCACCGCGAAGCCGCACCATTCTTCGCTCCGCGCCCGAAAATCCCTCTTGCGCTTCGATTCGTTCCTCGGGAGGAGTAAGTTTTTTCAAGTCCTCGCGCGCGTACCCTAGGGACATCCACTCGCGCTCCAGCTCCTCGCGTTGCAACTCGACCCGTTCTTTTTCGAGAAGCGCGCGTTGCAGTTCCTGTTCCAGCGCGTGCAGCCCATTTTTCTTTTTATTCACCTCCTCGACGCGCTCACGGAAGAGTTTATTTTTTTCTTCTTCCTGCCGCGCAAGTGTTTCTTCTTCCGTTTGGAGCGTATGTATTTTTTTCTCGATCGCCTCAAGCTCGTGCTGTATCCGCTCCTTTTCTTCCTCAAGTGCGCGGGGAACGGATATTGTTCCCCCGCCGAAGAATGTATGCAAACGATCCTTCCATCGTTCGAGGGAAAGTTTGATCGCGTGAAGATCGGAGAGTGAGATGAGATATTCGATGTCGTGCGCGACTTCTTTCAAGAGCGTCTGGAACTCGTGCGCCTCGTGCATCTCTTTCGGGGCCTTCGACTCGTACTCAATCCTCGCCTCAATGCGTGCGAGATTCCGTTGAAGCACCGATGACTCCGTACGAAACGCGTTCACGGACTCACGAATTTCCTTCGCTTTTTGATAGCCGCCCTCACCTTCATGTATTTTCTTCAGCTCCCGTTCCTGTTTCTCCACCGTCTCCTCGGTTTCGCGAATGCGCTTTTTGAGGTCGAGAAGCGGTACTTCCTCGGTTGTGGTGCGCGTTTGAAGCGTGTGAAAACGCTCGTAGAAATAGGAATGTTCGAGTGTTTTGAGCTCTTTCTCGACTTCGGCGCGCTTCAAAAAGCGGGCTCGCTGACGGCGAAGAATCCGTACGTGCGGCGCGAGCTCATCGAGCATCGCCTTTACCTTGTCCATATTGATCCGACTCGAATCGAGACGGCGTTCCGCCTGATTTTTCTTGATGCGGAATTCGCGGAGTCCCAAGATCTCCTCGATCATAAGACGACGTTCGTCCGGGGTGCTTCTCACGAAGATATCACTCTGGCCCTGCCCCACAATCATAAGTCCCCGTGTTCCCATGCGCGCCTTCGCGAGCATCGGCAAGAGATCACGAAGTTTCATCTCGTTTTCGTTCAAGGAAAATTCGGAGACACCGGAACGATCCACACGCCGCGAGAGCACGGCCTCCGCGGCCTCCGCAGGGAGTACGTTCTCACGGTTATCGAAGTACAAACTCACGCGCGCGACGCTTACCGCCGCCTTCTTCGGCGTTCCCGCGAAGATAAGATTTTCGAGTGTGTCGCCGCGAAGTTGCTTCGCCTCCCGTTCGCCCAAGACCCAGCGGAACGCGTCGATGATGTTCGATTTCCCCGATCCGTTCGGTCCCACGACCGCGGTGACTCGTGAAGGAAATTCGAGCGTCGTCTTTCCCGCAAATGATTTGAAACCCTGCAACTCTAAGCGATTCAAAAAATTTTTCATCTGAGTTTATTCCTTCTTTGCTTTCATCCCGTTAGAAATCGGGCATGTCTCCGGACACATCCGCAATTTCTAATGGGACCAATCTTCCTTGTGCACCAACGTGACCAGCGCGTTCCGCGCCGCATCATGCTCGGCTTCCTGTTTTGAGGAGCCCGTTCCCGTCTCGATCATCTCATCGTTGAAAAAAACCCCAACCGTGAACATCTTCTGATGATCCGGTCCTTTCTCTTCGAGAATACGATAGGTCGGCGTTATTTTTACCTTTTCCTGCGCTTCTTCCTGAAGCAAGCTCTTCGGATCGCGCTCGAGCCCGAATGCAATCACTTCCTCCAAATGATTCAGAACTACGCGCGCGACGAACTCCTTGATCACCTCGTATCCCTGATCGAGGTACATCGCGCCCAAAACCGCTTCCATCGCATTCGAGAGAATGATCTCGCGCGCTTTCCCGGTATCCTTCGCCTCCCCTTTCGAGAGGTAGATAAATTTTCCGAGCGACAACCCCTGGGCGATTTTCGAAAGCATCTGCCGATTCACGAGCGCCGCGCGCAAACTCGTCATTCTCCCCTCCTGAAACTCGGGATACTTTTCAAACAAAAACTCCGTGACCGCGAGTTCTAAAACCGCATCCCCGAGATATTCCAGCCGCTCGTTATGCGGCACGGGCCATGAGGGGTGCTCATTGAGGCACGAACGATGCGTCAGGGACTCCTTCAGGAGATCCCTGTTTTTGAACCGAATGCCCAGTATCTTTTCGAGGTTATCCAAAGGTGGCACAGTAGCAAGTTATGGTTTAGAATTATTCTAGTTAAAAATCCCACAGAAGACAACTATCATACTGATAAGCGAGTGAATAAACAGGGAATTTTCAAGTATCAATTTTCAATAAATCGTCCAATTTGAGAATTTTCAAAACGGAAACTAATTGAAAATTGATCATTGGAAATTGAAAATTATAACTTATGTATATCCCGACAATAGGTCTAGAAATACACGCAGAACTGAAGACACAGACGAAGATGTTCTGCGGATGTCTTAATGACGGCCTTGAGAAGGAACCCAACAAGAATACCTGTCCTGTATGCCTCGGACACCCGGGAACGCTTCCTACTATCAATAAAGAAGCGGTAAAAAAAGTAATCAGGGTCGGGTTCGCGCTCGGAGGAACCGTCGCGGAATACTCACAATTCGACCGGAAAAGCTACTTCTACCCCGACCTCCCGAAGGGTTATCAAATCTCCCAGTATGAGCATCCTATCGTGAAAAGCGGCACCTTGAACGGCGTTCGAATCACGAGGGTGCATCTCGAAGAAGACGCCGGACGCCTCGTTCACGATCGCGAGGGGAAAACTCTGGTTGACTTCAATCGCGCGGGGGTACCGCTTATGGAACTCGTGACGGAACCCGACGTGAAGAACGCCGAGGAGGCCGTCGTGTTCGCACGTGAGCTCCAGCTTATCCTGAAATACCTCGGCGCGTCGGACGCGGACATGGAGAACGGGCAGATGCGGATCGAAGCGAATGTTTCGATCGCGTCCGAAAACGCGGAAAAACTCGGGAGTAAGGTGGAAGTGAAAAACATCAACTCATTTAAAGCGGTGCACGATGCAATCGAGTATGAAATCAAACGGCAGGAGAAATGGTTGAACGAAGGAAAACGAGTGATACAAGAAACCCGAGGATGGAACGACACGAAAAAAATTACGGAAAGTCAGCGCACGAAAGAGGAAGCGAACGACTATCGTTACTTCCCCGAGCCGGATCTGCCGCCGATGAATCTGAAGGAGGCATTCGATCTTGAGACACTCAAGGCGGAAACCCCCGAACTTCCCGAAGAGAAGCGCCGTCGTTTCGTGCAGGAGTTCGGAGTTCCGAAAGAACAGATTGAGATACTGATCTACGATCCCGAACTTGCCGACTACTTCGAGGCGGCCGCATCCGAACTTGGAACGTATGCCGAGAAACCTGATTTTCAGCTTCTCGCAAACTATCTCACGAGCGACTTAAAAGGAATCATGAACGCACAGAGCATTATGTTTAAAGACCTGAAGATCGAACCCGAACATCTTGCGCATCTCGTGGGACTCATACAACAAGGAAAAATCTCGAGCCGCATCGCGAAAGATCTCCTGCCGAAGATGCTCGAGACGGGAGAGGATCCGGAGAATCTGATTAAAACGGATAATATAGAGCTTGTTTCTGACGAGAGGGCACTTGGAACGATCGCGGACGAAGTAATCGCAAAAAACGAAAAATCGGCGACTGACTACAAAAATGGGAAAGAAAATGCCCTTCAGTTTTTGGTGGGGCAGATCATGGCGAAAACCAAAGGAACAGCCGATCCCGAAATCGCGAAGAAAATTCTGAAAGAAAGACTCTCCTAGTGAATGGTCTGAGTGGTAGTCTGAGCGCATGATTACACTAAGTTATAAAGCCATGGCTTTATAACTTAGTGTGGGGGTAGAAGTAGAAAAAGATCGCTGATTAAATCAAGATATCTAGCGCTCTGTTCACGAGCGCATCCGCACGCTTGTTTTCCTCCCGTCTCACGTGTTTGAACGTTACCGATCCGAAGTCCTGCTTCAAGTTCCACACCTCAATGAAGAGCGGCTTCAGATCTTCATCTCTCACCTTATATTCGCCATTCAACTGGCTCACCATAAGTTCGCTGTCGGATCGCACTTCAACGTCCGTTCCCTTCGCTTTTTCCTTCCCGACAAGCTGTTTCGCCTTCTTCAGGGCAAAAATAAGCGCCGAGTACTCCGCGATATTATTGGTGGTTTTCCCGATCGCTTCCCCGTATTCCTTCTGAAGATCGGGAAACACAACCCCGATTGCCGCATCCCCCGGATTGCCGCGGGAACCGCCATCAGTGTAGATAATCATTTTCATAGAAATGAGAGAATTTTAAATTTCAAATTTCAATTGAATTTTAAGTGCTCCAATTGTTAATTATTTCCATCTCTTTCATCGTCACTACCGTAGCGAACCTCCCCTCCTTTTCTCCCGTTCTCTGGGAACGATGGTGAGAGAAAAATTGTTTGTCTTCCCCCGTATCAATATCACTCACTTCCATATTTCCTCTCGGGATTCCTGCATCGATAAGCTGTTTCATATTATACCCCACAATATCCACCGCGACTCCCCCACCGGGAACATAACTAAGGAACGGACTCCACTCATTCGAATATTCTCTCGTGTTCTTCGTAAATACGTATGATTCCTTGCGGATCCCCGGCCCGATTCCGACGATAACGTTCACCGGATTGCTTTCACATCTTTTTCCTAACATCTCAACCACCCGCTTACATAATTTTGCGTCGGTGCTTTTCCATCCCGCATGTACAAGTGCAATCACTTTCACTACCGGATCATAAAGTATGATCGGCAAGCAGTCCGCCGTAAGAAGAAAAAGTGCCACTCCTTTTTCCCGCGTGATGAGCGCGTCCGCCTTTGTACTTTCATGCTTTCCTATTCCCATTGGTGTGTCGCATGTTGCCTCTTCAATCACACCTTCGTCCCACACGCTCATCACGGCGCACTTTTTCGGATCAACACTGAGTTTTTGTAAATAGTCCCCTCGATTCCTCAAAACCTCATTTTCTTCACCCCACAAAAAAGACATATTCCCGTCTTCCAGAGACGAGAATCCGTGGACAAGACCTTGCACGCTTTCTAGTTTTTCCAACCGAAACATCGGATTAATTAACTGTCTTCCACGGCACCTTCTTTCCTTTTTTTACCTCAAACCCTGCCGCTTTCTTATGCCCTCCACCGCCATGTTTCACGGCGATCTTCGAAACATCCACCTTCCCGCTCGAGCGGAGCGAAACACCGATATCGCCGTTCGACTCCACCCTCCACACGATTCCAAAGGGTGGCCGCTTCTTCGCAAGTTCGTGTCCTAAGTCAGATTCGAGTATGGGTGAGTTCGCCGCCAGCACTTTATGTCCGTCAAACTGCACCAAAGATACCGATCGCTTCATGATAAATGCGATTGTTTTCCGGTTATATTCTAAGATTGTCTTTCCCTGTTCAATGATTTTCCCGAGCTGCACCTTGTTTTCAAACCGCTTTGCGCAGACATTCCATACTCTGAAATCGAAATCGAGTAACATGAGCGCTGTTCCTATCTCTTTCGAATGCGGCAAGCGATAACGCCATAAGTCATCTTCTTCCACGTATTTCAAAAGACGAGGAGGTTTTTTCTTCGGATGAAAATAGTTCCACGCTAAGAGCGCACCCGAATGATCGTTATCGAACACGTTCTCCGGAAACGCTTTCGTGTCATTTTTTCTGCTCACGTGATGATCGAGAATTACCACACTCTTGTTTTCACGTCGGAGTTTTTCCTGAATTATCTTGGAAAAACTTACATCAATCGAATAGATTTCCTTTCCCCGCAGCCGCTTTTGAGGAAGTGTCCCCGGTCTCACGGCGATATATTCGGCGGTATTCCCGAACCTCCTCCACGCCGCCCACGCCCCTGCGAACCCATCAACGCAGTTTTTGTGGTAAATGACAACAATCCGTTTCATATTTTCAGTACCTCTATTCCAGGCAATTTTTTCCCCGACAAATACTCAATCATCGCTCCGCCTCCAGTCGATAAGAACAAATTGCCACCCGTTTTCCTCCCGACATTTTTCATTACATCGGCGACGGTCTTTTTATATTCACGGGGCACCAGCTTCGCAAATGAGACCAGTAGCTCGCCGCCGCCGACCACGATCAACGCCTTCTTGTTTTTGAGTACTGATTTCCACACGCCTTTTGTTCCTCCCTCGAAGCCCTTTTTCTCAAAAAATCCCATCGGCCCGTTCCAGATGATCGTCCTGGATTTTTTTATGATCACACTAAATTGTTCGACTGTTTTCGGCCCTACATCAAGAATTTTCCTGCCCTGTCGTTCCGCATCAACGGGGAGAATAATCTTTCTACTCTTAAGGTATTGCTTTGCAAATGCGATCGATTTTGTATCAACGAGAGAATCGCCGATCGGCAATCCTTGTGCCGCGAAAAATGTGTTCGCGGGACCGCCCCCCAGAAGGAAATAATCCGCTTTGTTTCGGAAATGCTGTATCACTTTTATCTTATCGGGAATTTTCGCGCCGCCGAAGATGATCGTGAAGGGGCGGACGTAATTTCTCGCGGCATGATCAAGATTTTGTATCTCTTGTTCCAGAAGAAATCCGGCATATGAAGGAATATATTTCGTCATTGCACTCACCGACGCGTTCGCGCGATGCGAGACGGCGAATGCATCGTTCACAAACACATCGCCGAGCGCCGCAAGCCGCATACCAAGCGCGGAGTCGTTTTTCTCTTCACCGGGAAGAAAGCGGAGGTTCTCAAGTAGGAAAATGCTCCCCGGATTCGATACCTCGATCCGTGCCTCGATTTTTTCGAAATCGAAATGCGGAATAAAAACCACGCGCTGATCAAGTTTTTTCGAGAGAACCCCCGCAAAAAGTTTCAGCGAGAATTGTCCGGCGGCGTTCCTTATTCTTAATTCCTTATTCCTAATTCCCCGTATGGGTTCTGGCCTTCCTCTATGGCTCAAAAGCACCACTTTCCCCTTATGACGTAAAAGATGTAAAATCGTGGGAAGAACCGCATGAATTCGATAGGCATTATTTTCACCTCCTTCTTCTATATTCAAATCGACGCGCACCAGAAACACACGACCGTGAATTCGTCTCGGACTCATCCTGGAAATACAACGCATGGACATACAGGGAAATTATAGCAGGTTATGAAACACATCGTCATTCTCGGTGCGGGATTCGGAGGACTCCAAACCGCACTTACACTCTCAAAACAATTGACGCGGCATCGGCTCAACGGAGAATACTCCGTAATTCTCGTAGATAAAAATTCATTTCACACTTTCACGCCGCTTCTCTATGAAGTCGCCGCAACTTCCCCCGAGACCGCGAGCGACCTCGAGCTCCAAAGTATCGTAACTTTCCCCTTCGAAAAACTTGTTGGGAAACGGAATATTGTTTTTGTGCAAGATGAGTTCGTTACACTCGATCCGGATCGCAAAGTTGTAACACTCTCGAGATCGAGTATTGAATTCATATACCTTGTTGTGGCGCTTGGTTCCGAAGTGCACTATTTCGACGTCCCCGGATTGGGCGAATATGCATTACCTTTAAAAACATTCGATGACGCGATCCGTATCCGCGATCGTATCGTCTCGACGTTTCGCTCATCGGAACGGAACGTACGCATCGTAATCGGGGGCGGCGGCCCGACGGGAGTCGAGCTCGCAAGCGAAATCCGACAATGGATTCCGGAACTTGAAAAGGAGTGCAATCGCACGAACTGCGGCGCGGAAGTCACGATCGTCGAAGGGGCCGCGCGTGTGCTCGCCGCGCTCGACAAAAGAATTTCAGCACAGGCGATGCAACGTCTTCACGACTTAGGAATCTCGGTGCTCTTGAACACAAGAATCATACACGCCGAAGAAAGGAAAATATATTTGAGTAGTGAAATTTCAAAAGAGTACGACATCTTCATCTGGACCGGCGGCGTGAAAGCAAATTCCGCGACCGATCAGATCCCGTTCAAAAAAGGGGGCCGCGGGAGAATAGAAACGGATGCGAATACGATTCCAAACGATTCGAAGCATGATTTCGTTTTCGCAATTGGCGATAACGCATCGCCCTATCACCCGCTTTCTCACGCACCGACGCCGCTCATGGCGCGACCGGCGATAATTGAGGGGAGGGTCGCGGCGGAAAACATCATTTCAAAAATCACGGGAAAAAAGAAGATGTGTAGATATCAGTTTCGTAATTACCCTTACATTATTCCTCTGGGAGGGAAATACGCTATAGCAAGGGTGGGAAAAGTCGTTCTTTCCGGCTTCCCCGCATGGATATTCAAGGGGTTCACCGAGTTGAATTATTTTCTCTCCATCATGCCGCCGTGGACTGCGATCGGCGTGTGGCTAAAAGGATTTCTGATATTCATAAAGAACGACCGCCTCGGCTAACGAAAAAGGAGCTTTTGTATGCCGGCGTACCCTACTTTCCCAACCACAAGGATTAGTATCATGAGGCCGAAGCGCTTTCACTTCTCTGTTCGGAAAGGGAAGAGGTGGGTCACACTTCGGTAAAACACCGACAAACAAAAACTCCTTTTTGCAAATCAGCTTTTTGAGATAGAAAACATATACACTTTATTCGCACATAAAAGAAGTAAGTGGACTTATTAGTACTCCTCGGCTGAAACCCTTACGGGCCTTATACCTGGAGCCTATCAACGTCGTAGTCTTCAACGAGTCCATGATGTCTAATCTTGGGAGAGGCTTCGCGCTTAGATGCTTTCAGCGCTTATCCCGTCCGAACATAGCTACTCGGCAGTTCACTTGGTAGCAAAGCCGATACACCAGAGGTTCGTTCATCCCGGTCCTCTCGTCACGTATTCACATATCACTATGTGCGCAGACTATATCTTCACCCGTCCGCCGATTGGCGGATTAGGGGGTGGCGTATTATAGCACTTGAAGAAATGCTATCTTCTTTCCGCATACCATGCGGAAATCCAGTCGTTACGGGGTCAAATCCAAAATTCTCCTTAATTCGTTTTTCGATCGCTTGTGTTTCGTCGAATAATTCTCCGATTGAATAACCGAAATATATTCTACTAATTTCGAACGATCTTCCTTCGAGAGCTTCTGAACTTTCTTTTTTGAAAGCAGTTCAGCGGCGTCATAAAGAGTTTTTGCTTGCAATTTCTTAAAGCGAATGAAGGGAATTAGTTTCTCAAGAATTCTCTTGGTTTGGGCGAATCCGTTGATACGAAGCTCGCTCATGCCATCATTCCTTCTTGAAAAGTATCCTATTCCTAAAACATCGCGAATGAAACGTAACGGTTCTTCGTGACGGCTGTCTTGATAAAAACAGATCGTACTCATAAACCGAAATTTCGCTGTTCCGTCTTTCCGCTTCTTTAATTGCAACATCAAGCTTCCATCACCGTCTAAAAATCCAGCAATGTACGCGTGATCAATTTTAGATCGACTTCCCACGGTATTGTCTCGATATGAAACCTGGTCCTCAAGTAATTGTACCATTTTTACGGGACCGAATTGTAATTATGGTTATCAACAGACCAATTTCATAAGAGATTTCACCGTTATTAGCCACGTTGTCATCAGGGATTACTCCCTGAAGTAGCAATGTCGTTTACTAGGGACGACTTCCCTCAAACATCAACGCTGACAGTAGATAGAGACTAACCTGTCTCACGCAATACTCATTTATTACTAAATGTTTGGACTATACCATCATCCTTCGAAGCTCATATGAGCGAAGAAGGAGATCGACGTATTATACGAATCAGATCCGTATCCGGCCACACGTAGCCAAGTCTCTAAGGGGTCACTCCGACATGACGTCGGAGGACTTCCCTCGGAATCGCCCTTCGATACCAGGTTATGCACCGGTAGGGTTTCTCCGATATGAGTCGATTTTTCATGAGAAATTACTTTCTCATGCCGCCGTGTTCGATTGTCGTTATGGGTTCTTTGTTGACGGTTTGACCCCAGCTCGCGTACCACTTTAATTGGCGAACAGCCAAACCCTTGGGACCTTCTCCAGCCCCGGGATGTGGTGAGCCGACATCGAGGTGCCGAGCGGAGTCGTCGCTAGGAACGCTCGGACTCCACCAGCCTGTTATCCCCGGAGTAACTTTTATCCGTTATCTCCTACCTTTCTATAAAGAATAGTCGGGTCGCTAAGCTCTGCTTTCGCACCTGCGCGACTTGTAGGTCTTGCAGTTAAGCCGGCTTGTGCCTTTACACGTCCAGCGCGATTTCCATCCGCGCTAAGCCGACCTTGATAGGCCCCTCCGTTACCTTTTGGGAGGGTTCCGCCCCAGAAAAACTGCCCGTCAGACACTGTCCCCTCGCGTTTTTGCCGCGAAGGTTAGAAAGTAACCATTCAGAGATGGGTGTTTCATTGTTGGATCCAGTCCGGCCGAAACCGAACCTTCAAATCCTCCCCACTACGCTACGCACTGAACAATTACTGTCAATATCAAACTACAGTAAAGCTTCCGGGGTCTTTTCGTCTTACTGCCAGTAACCCGCGTCTTCACGGGTATCGCATTTTCATCGGGCTCTTCGTTGAGACAGTTCTCCGGTCGTTACGCCATTCATGCGCTCCGGAACTTACCCGGAAAGGAATTGCGCTACCTTTGGACCGTTATAGTTACGGCCGACATTGACGAGGGCTTCGGACAGTGAGCACTACATCCTTGCGGACATAGCACCCCCATCGTTAACCTTCTCGCATCGGTCAGGCGTCACCCCCTATACATCCTCTTACGAGTTCGCAGGGAGCTGTGTCTTTGGTAAACAGTCGCCAGAGATACTTTAGCTGCGTCCGTCTTGCGACGGAAAGGCTTATCCCGAAGTTACGCCTAGCTTTTTTGCCGAGTTCCTTAACGAAGATTCACCCGTTCCCCTGAGGCTACTCGCCTCATCCACCTGTGGCGGTTTACGGTACGAGTCCCATTCCCCTAACCTTAGAGGTTTTTCTCGGAGATGCGCTCTCCAGACTCCCCCGACCAAAAGATCGAAGTCGCCTCTACTCTGGAGTTCGTCCCTTGCGGGACCGAGATCCGGATTTGCCTGGACCTCACTCTCGATCAAGAACACCAAACCATTAAGATGATCTGGATACTGCATCCCGTCACCCCATCGAAAGAAATGGAAGGGCTGGAATATTAACCAGCTACCCATCAGCTGCGGTTTTCACCATTGCCTAAGGATCGCCTAACCCTCCGCCGATATTCGTTGCGGAGGAAACCTTGGATTTGCGGGGAGCCGATTTTTCATCGGCTTTGTGATTACTCATGCCAACATTCTCTCTTCCTTGCGCTCCACAGGCCCTCACGGGTCCTGCTTCAGTGCACAAGAAATGCTCTCCTACCACTCATCTCGCCGAAGCGAAATGAATCCGCGTCTTCGGTACTGTGCTTGAGCCCCGATAAATTTTCGGCGCCACTATCCTCGAATAGTGAGTTGTTACACACTCTTTAAAGGATGGCTACCTCTGAGCCAACCTCCTACCTGTTATAGGATAATGACTTCCTTTTACACTTAGCACAGATTTAGGGACCTTAGACGGCGATCTGGGCTCTTCCCCTCGCGACCACGGAGCTTAGCCCCCGCAGTCTGACTCTTATGCTTTTACTCTCTGGTATTCGGAGTTTGATTGAGAACCCGAGCTTTCGCCCTTTGATTTTCATCCAGTGCTCTACCCCCAAAGAGAAACACATAAGGCTAGTCCTAAAACTATTTCGGAGAGAACCAGCTATTACCAAACTCGATTAGCTTTTCACTCCTTACCCCAGCTCATCCGATGATATTGCACGGTCAACCGGTGCGGGCCTCCCTCCGTATTTCTACAGAGTTCACCCTGGCCAAGGTAAGCTCGTCTGGTTTCGGGTCTTACATATACTGCTAACTACCCAAACGTGCAGGGCACAATTGCTTGCGCGTTGCACGTTGAGGAAGTAACGCTCTATTCAAACTCGCTTTCGCTGCGCCTCCTCCGCTCAAGGCGGATTAGACTTTGCAACACATGTAAACTCGTTGGCTCATTCTTCAATAGGCACCGCGTCACCCCGCACGTCTCTTGCGAGACATACTTGGGGCTCCGCGTCCTTGTAAGTGGATGGTTTCAGGTACTATTTCACCGCCCTAACCGGGCTGCTTTTCACCTTTCCCTCACGGTACTAGTTCACTATCGATCACGTAATGTATTTAGCCTTAGGAGATAGTCCTCCCGGATTCCTTCAAGGTAATCTTCCCTCGAAGTACTCAAGAATAAAAAACAAGAAGTTCATTCGTTTTCGCCTACGGGGCTATCACTCGCTATGGCTCCGCTTTCCAGCGGATTCGGCTAACAAATGAATTTATAACTTCTCCCCGGAGTAATCGCGAATAACGCGAATAACTGCAAATAATACGAATTCGCATTATTTTGAAATCAATTCGCATTATTAGCGAATACTCCAAGATGTTCTCTATCTTACAACCCTCATTCCTTGATCTTGCGACCAAGAAAAAAGTTTAGGCTCTTCCCTTTTCGCTCGCCGCTACTTGGGGAATAAATTGTTATTCTCTTTTCCTCCGGCTACTGAGATGTTTCACTTCGCCGGGTGCGCTCCTTGCATTGCTGCAAGATGATTGCGGTTTACGCAATCGGGTTGCCCCATTCGGAAATTCCCGGATCACAGGTTGCTACACACCTCCCCGAGACTTATCGCAGTTACGCTACGTCCTTCATCGCCATTACGTGTCAAGGCATCCACCATCCACCCTTAATTAATTTACTTCAATGAAAATGCGTTTAAAGCATTTATTATTTCTACCTCAAAAAACTGACTTGCCCCTCACACCAATTTTTCAATTTTATGTAAAGGATAATCAAACCCTCTCAGCAAATATGAAATGCAAAAATATCGCACTCTCATATTGGTGTGGGGGCTTGTTTTTTGAAGTTCTAGCTTTTTTCAGTTTTTAAAAATCATTCGGACAATAAAAAACCGCCATGCTTGGCGGACGACCACAGAGTTCTTCTCTACTACTCCTTGTGGCTCCCGCCGTAGTATTTCTCTCTGAATCCCATCGTGGTGTCCATTGTAGCAGGGTTTAATAAGGTGTCAACCCCGCCGAATATCCCCTTATTTTCCGCCTATAAGCGGCACGAAACTGAAGCCGAAATGGCGTTTTTCCTCGAACTCGTCCTGCGATTTTCTCTCGAGTACGTAAATGCTTTCGTTGATCGGCGCGACGATCTTTCCTCCCACCTTGAGTTGTTCCTTCCATGCCGCGGGAATAGAAGTTGCGGCCGCCGCGGCGACGATCTTATCGAACGGCGCTTCCTCTTCGAATCCTTTTGATCCATCTTCTTCCAGAAGTTTGATAACTCCCTGAGGAATCGTTTCGCAGGAAGCGATGTTTTCTTCCGCAAATTTTTTAAGTTCGGGAATACGTTCAATGCCGATCACCTTCCCCTCGGCACCCACGCAGTATGCGAGGAGTGCCGTCTGCCATCCCGAGCCGGAACCGATGTCGAGGATTTTTTCTCCCGGCTGGGGTTGCAACAATTCGAGCATTAACGCAACCGTGAGCGGCTGGGAGATTGTTTGTCCGAATCCGATCGGGAGCGGATAATTTGCATAGGCAAATTGTTTCTGGTCTTCAGGAACAAAACGCGCACGATCGATTGTCTTGAACGCATCGATGATGAGCTGCGTCTTCAAGTATCCGTCTTTAATAAGTTGTTCGATGAGTTCTTCGTTTGACATGTGCGGGGGCACTAGGGATCGAACCCAGAACAACTCTTTTGGAGAGAGTCGTGATACCATTTCACCATGCCCCCTGAATCAAATTGTTATAATTTGATCGGGCGATCGTGCGAACGGCGCGATTTAGCCCAACCTCAGTATAAAACAGAAAATCCGAGCATGGAAGCTCGGATTTTCACTACACAAAAGAGCTTATTTCTTGCTTTCCTTGTGAATCGTGTGCTTTTTACACCAAGAACAATACCGCTTGTATTCAAGTTTCCGTTCCACGGTCTTGCGATTCTTATGCGTCGTGTAGTTTGTGTGCTTACAATCTGCACATCGCAATCGTATGATATTGTCGCTGAATTTTCCCTGAGCCATGTTTATATGAATTATGAATAACGAATTAGGAATTATGGTAACGACTTCCTTCTCTAGTGTCAACTTTATCCTTTATTCCTTATTCCTGATTCCAGTTTTCTGAGCCAATGGTCGGATTTTCCTCCGAAGGAGGATCCGCCTTCGGCGGAGAACCTAACGTGAGCCGAGACCGGGATTTGAACCCGGGACCCCGATCTTACCATGATCGTGCTCTACCGACTGAGCTATCTCGGCGAGTTGTTTCCTCTACCGAGAATACTATAAATCTTCCGGGCTTTCAATTCCTAGTTGGCGTCTTTTACATCCAGAAGCTCTACTTCGAAGACAAGGGTTGAATTGCCGGGAATGGGACCGTAGTCCACGCTTCCGTATCCGAGCGAAGGAGGAACTACCAGTTTTCTCTTTCCTCCCACCTTCATGCCCTGAACTCCTTCATCCCATCCTTTGATTACATCACCCGCACCGAGCGTAAAAGTGAACGGCATGCCGCGATCGACCGAGCTGTCGAACTTCACACCGTTCGTAAGCGTACCCACGTAATCCACCGTCACAAGTTTTCCCACTACTGCTTCGTCACCCGTACCGATTATCTCATCGGTGATCTGAAGTCCGTCCGGCGTGGTTTGCGTTACTTCTTGATTTTGTCCGTTCATTGATTCGTTTGAACTTGTTTCCTTCGACCCGCTGAATATAAAAATGACAATAACAACCGCGATGATTCCTACACCTATAAGCAGTGTGTTTTTATTTTTCATGGACGAATTATATCATCTCTTCCGGCGAAAACGCGAGCGCATCCCCCGTCGCGGTATTTGATCCGTCTGCCGTGCCTGCCGGAAACTCAATCACGTTTCGGTACTTCGGATTCCAAAAGAAAAACCTGTTCGGCTTTAGATTTCGTCTTACCGTCTGGACGATATACGCATCGTCCATCACAATCACGTCAATCGGAAAACGCATTCCGAAGGTGTGAACCCCACACCAAAAAAGCGGAAAGTTGATAAAGCAACGGATGCAATTTCGGAATATATGAAAGAGTTTTCCGTAAATTGTTGTATGTTCGCTTTTTGGTATGGGGCAAGTTCCCCACTCAGCTCTAAAAAATATTGCATGGGGAACAGCAGTACCCGAAAGCCCCTCGGCTTTTTCGAGTACACCGCGCGCGAGAGTGATATCTTCCGCAAGGATGGCGTTCTTGCTCATATTTATGACCTTCATTGAGCCGGAGAGAGGAGTTGAACCCCCAACCTTTCGCTTACAAAGCGATTGCTCTGCCATTGAGCTACTCCGGCGACAAGACCAGTATAGCCAATACTCCTCGATGTTCAATATGGGGAGGCTGAGCCTCCGATCGGAGGCTCAGCCTCCACTTATTCCCTCGTTACTGCAACGCGTTATATTGATCCAAAATTTCCTGCGCCGAGAGGGCGCGGTTATAGACGCGGATCTCATCAATCAAGCCGGTATAAGAACCGGAATCATAAGCTTCTGTCCCCCATGTGCCGATTTCTAAGATCTGGTTATTGCTCGTACTGCCAAGATTATTTGAAAAAGAACTATCAAGCACCCCGTCGATATAGAGATTTATGTTCTGATTAGCCGCATCGTATTCGGTAACAACTTGGTGCCATATTCCATTATTTACCGTCTTTACGCTTTGTCGATTTGCACCCTGTAGTGTTCCATAAAATTCAGCGGTCAGTTTTCCACTATTGAGCGCCATTGAATACCAGGCGCTCGCACTTCCACGCTTTGTTACAATGCGCTTCCATTGTCCTGTCTGGGTGCTATTAATCCACGCAAGGATAGTAAAACTACCGCTTCCAAATTGAATGGAGGAATTGTCATTTATTTGAGTTCCTTGTCGCACTACCGCCCCACTTAAGTTTAAGCAACTTCCAGCTTTACAACTCGCCCCCGACTGCCACGTCGGGCCGTTCGTGAGCGTTCCGTTATTCCCCTTCCCCGACGCATCATAGGCAAGTGTGCTCGTGCTTTCATCAAAATGCCAGTAGCCCGCAAGCCCCGTGTCCGACGTTGCGGTGATCTTCCCGAGTGCGCTTACCGCGATGTCATATACCAACCCGTCACTTCTCCCATCATTCAGGGTGAAAACCTGCGGCGACGGAAGGTAACCCGTGATGGGATTGAAAATAGTATCAATCGTGCTTGATACGGAAGGATTTCCGAACTGGATCGATCCCCGGAGCGCGTAGGTGTTTGCGATCGTCCCCGAGGCATAGCTCAAGCCGCGAAAAAGCGAGTAGCTCTGCGTGCTTGTCGTGTTCGAGAAATGCACACCCCATCGCGCGCCATTCTGCTGGGCGATCGAGTTCTGACGTGCGTTCTGGAGCGCCGCCGTGAGCTGATCTCCCTCCGACTTCAGGTTTTTCCCGGTATTGTATCCTCCGAGGATGAGGAGTCCCGCTGTAATCGCAACCGCGGTCATGGCAAGCGTCACGAGAATCTCGATGAGGGTAAAACCGCAACTTAACTTTTGAATTTTATAATTTTTAATTTTGTAAATAAACACGTGTTTAAAAATTTAAATGTTTTAAACATTATTTTAAAAATTTAAAAATTGGAAATTAAAAATTTCGACTAAAATTGCGTCGTGAGCTGATAAATCGGGATAATAATCGAGAGCGCGATAAGACCGATTACGAATCCGATCACAAGAAGCATCGCGGGTTCCAAGACGGAAACAAGCGTCTTCAGGGAACTGTCGATCTCGCTCACGTAAAATTCCGCAAGCGTACCCAAGACCTCCTCGATGTGCCCCGCCTTCTCGGAGATCGCGATCAGATTCACCACCGTTTTCGGGAAAAACGGTTCGCGCTTGAACGCTTCCCCCACGGTAAGTCCTTTGGCAAGTCCTTCGCGCGAGATACGCAACAGGGCCTCGCGGAGTTCGACATTTCCGACCGCCTGCGCGGTAATCTCAAGCGCATCAGTCAAAGGAATTCCCGCCTTGATGAGCGAGGACAAGGTAGCCGCAAATCGCTGAAGCGCGATTTTCCGCACAATATCCTTCACCACCGGAATCTCGGCAACAATGCTCGTGACAAGCCTCTTGAACACCAGCGCGTTCTTGTAGAACACGATGAAGAGAATAAGAAACAGTATTAAAAATCCAAGAACATACCCACCGTAATCACCAAAGAAGAGCCCCACCGCAAATACGACTCTCGAAAAAAGAGGCGGGGTAAATCCCGACTGCGAGAACACGGCCGCGATCTTGGGGAGCGCGAACATCACGAGAAAGATAAGAATGAGCACGGACGCCGAGAGAAGAAGGATGGGGTAGATAAGCGCGCTTTTTATTTGGTTGCGCATTTCCTTTTCTTTCGAGAGTGATACGGTGAGATTTTCGAAGACGGTGTCCAAATTTCCCGAGGCCTCGCCGGCGCGGATGAGATTGATATATACCTGGCTAAACACCTTGGGATACCTTGCAAACGTCGAGAAAAACGTCTGTCCGCGTTCGAGGTTCGCTTTTATTTCCAGAAGAAACGACTTCACCGCCGGCTTATCGAAATCCTCGATCAGGATATTGATCGCCTGAAGGAGCCCCGTCCCGATCTTTAACATGAGGGCGAGATATTTCGAAAGGAAGACCTGATCGGTAAGGGTGATCTTTCCTCCGAAGATCGCCTTCGCGCCTTTTCCGCTCATCTCCGCCGGCTTGATGCTCACCGGCTTCATGCCGCGGGAAACGATAAACTGCAGTACCTCGGCGGTATCCCTTGCCTCGATCTGGTCTTCTACCACTCTTCCGTCTTTTTGTGATGCGATGTAATGAAACTGCATAGAGTATTCGCTAATAATGCTAATTTAATGAATAATGCGAATCAAACTTTTGAGTTTAAAACCCTACGATACTTCACACCTTCCTTAGTAAAGTATATCAGAATCCCCAGTTTTATGCCCGATGCCCTTAGATATCCCAAAACTTGTTTTGCTTGGCTATATCCAAGTTTATGCACTACTTTTAGCTCCAATAAAATTCTGTCTTCAACCACAAAATCTGCATAACAACTCTTGATACGTGTGTTTGTATAGACAACTGGTATAAGCACCTGCTCTTTATAACCGAGGCCGATTGTTTTGAGTTCAATAGCAAGCGCTTTTTGATATTCTTTTTCACTTAATCCCCACCCGAGCTCGCTAAAAACCTTAAATGCGGCGCCGATGATCGTATAACTCAATTCAGGGAGCACGATATCTTCACGTATAGTATTCGCGTTATTTGCTGTAATTCGCATTATTCGCGATTACTCACGCATGACGCGTATCACCTCCTCGATTGTGGTGAGTCCCAACTCGACCTTCCGAAGTCCGTCTTCGAACATGGTAACCATTCCTTCCTCTCTCGCCTTTTTCTTTAATATGTCGAGATCAAAACTCGGGCTGATGATGATCTTTCGCACTTCTTCCGTCACATTCAGTACCTCGAAAATACCCACTCGGCCAAGATATCCCGTATGATTGCACGCATCGCATCCTTTTCCTCTGTAAAAGGTCTTCGGCATGTGCGCGCTCGTATCGGCCGCAAGCTCTCCCATCTGTTTTTCGATGCTTAAAAACATGTCTTTGCTCGGCACGTACGACTCGATGCAATCCATATGAATTTTTCGTGTGAGACGCTGAGAGGTTATTGCGTTCAAAACCGCCGACACGAGGAAGGGCGGGATATCCATATCCATAAGACGGGGTACCGCCGTCGGCGAATCGTTGGTGTGCAAGCTCGAGAGCACAAGATGGCCGGTCAAGGCCGATTGCACGGCAATATTCGCCGTCTCCGCATCGCGGATCTCGCCAACCATAATGATATTCGGATCCTGCCGCAATATGGAACGGAGTCCCGCGGCGAACGTGATGCCTGCCGCGGCATTCACCTGCATCTGATTCACATAACGCATATCATACTCGATCGGATCCTCAACGGTAACGATGTTGACGGAAGGTTTATTGATCACATTCAAGACCGAATAAAGCGTCGTCGTCTTTCCGGCTCCGGTGGGACCGCACACCAGCACCATGCCGTAACTTTTCGAGATCGCTTCGCTGATGAGTTTTATCGTATCCTCGAACATACCGAGCTCGCCGAACGAGAGGGGCTTCTGCGCCGCGGCAAGAAGACGCATTTCGATCTTCTCCCCATAGAACGTCGGGATGACGGAGACGCGGACGTCGATCGAATCACCCCCCACCTTGTACCTGAATCGCCCGTCCTGGGGGTGTGTGTGCTCGTCGACGCGGAGTTCGGAGAGTATTTTCACGCGCGCGACGATCGCGGGGTGGATTTCTTTCGGCATACGTACGATCTCGTGCAAGATGCCGTCGATGCGGAACCGTACCAGCACCCCGTCGTCCAGCACTTCGAAATGCACATCGGATGCACGGGAGGAAATCGCGTAAGAAAGAAGATTGTCGACGATCGCGACGATCGGCAAATCCGCCGCCGCCTCCTCGACGCTTCCTCTCGCTTTCGAACGGAGCGACTGCCGAATATTATCTTCGATTATCTTCTTGAAATTCTGCGTGAGTTCCCGCTGATAAAGCAGAAAACCGCGGTTCAAATCGTCCTCGGTCGCGAGATACGGCCGTACCGGCCCGCCGAGACGGAGCGTGAGAAAGTCGATCGTCTCCAGATTCGTGGGATCCTCCATCGCAACCTCAAACATGCCGTCCTCGCTTTTTCTGAATACGATCGCGTTTCTCTGACGCGCGACATCTTCGGGAAGACGATGAAGCGTCTCTCCGTCTATCCCCACCGCCCCGAGATTCACTCGCTCGACGCCGAGCGCCTTCGAAAGGAGCAGAAAAAAATAATCCTTGTTCACAAGGCCCCTTGAAATGACGACATCGGAAACGCTTTGCTGTTTGCGCTCCGCTTCTTCCTGAAGTACGTCAAACGCATCGCCGGTTATCACCCCCGCTGTTACGAGTATTTCTTTCAATTTTGAGGAAGGTAAATTGATCACACCTCTATGACTATAGTATACCCTAATCCAAAAAAACGCGTAACACGACCGCCAGGATCGTGTTACGAATACGTCTCATGTGACGAACTTTAGAAGGCGGTTATGAGAGAAAGGTCGCTTCCTGTTTGATATACGTTACCGCTGTTCGTGCCAGTACCTCCGTCTTTCGTGTTCGATTCGACATCCGCCGAACCGTTGGTGGCGTATTTTGAACTTTCCATGTTGGCGACGAGTTCGAAATATCCCGTCGTAGAGGATGCCGCATACAGATACTCATATACCGCGGAATTCGTCGGATCAAGCGGAAGCCGAGCAAGCGGCGAACCGCTCGAAACGGCACTGAAGTTTATCGGGACCCATCCGGTACCCGTTACCACAGTCGAAGTTGTCGCAGTGCATGCAATACTGCCGCCGCCACCGGTAAAGGGCGTCGCGGCGGTGCAGTTCCCCGCGGCCGAAGACCATGAGGGAGATCTCACGTCGGCAACATAGAGCGCGATTGCACTGTTTAACGCCGCTAAATCGGAGATTCTTGTTGTATCTCTTCCTTGTTTTAAGAGTTCCGCCGGGTTCAACACCAGAACCACGGCAACCGCCAAGATGGCCAAGATTGCGATAACAATAAGAAGTTCGATCAACGTGAATCCGCGCTTCGTGTTTGCCTGAATCATTGTTTGTCTGTTCATTAATAAGAAATGGAAACCGACCTTGCAACCCCTTTCTTCTTATGTTTCGAGTAGGGGCCTTCTTTATCTATTATACCAAAAGCGTTCCGAAAGATTTTCGATATATGTGGATAACTATTTCGAAACAAAGAACTCCTTAATCTTCGAGATAAGCTCTTCTATGGAGAGTTGGGCTTTAATGAAATATCCTACCGCCCCCAATTGCTGCCCGCGTTCCACATCCCCCTCCTGACCAAGATTTGAGACGATGACAATCGGCGCCGAATGAATGGAAGGATCGCTGTTGATTGCCTCCATTACCTCGAACCCGGACATCTTGGGAAGAATGATATCAAGAAGCACCAAATCGACGTTATCTGTTTTCAAAAACCTTATCGCCTCCGCGCCGTCTCTCGCTTGGACTACTTCGTAATTTTCTTTCACAAGCCGCTGTTTCAGAAGATTCCCGAGCATCGGTTCATCCTCCACCAACAAAATTTTCTTTATGGTTGTTTGAGCTTCAGGCATTTTTGAAATTATACCAACACCTACCAATTAAATCAAAATCATCCCCCGCCACCTCTTAGAAACGACCCCTTCTCTCTTTCACGAGCAGAAACGTTCGCTCAGAGAAATCCTCCTCGCTCACGTATGCTCGTTCGGGAGGGGGGTCGTTTCTCTTTTTTGCTTTTACCTGATGTGGATGAAAATATGAAGACCATCCATTTTCTCCTGAGTGAACATTTGGCCGGAGGATGTCCGGGAACTTGCACGCGAGCCGCGTTGCCGAGCCAGGCCCCTCGCCGAATAGGCGTGCAGGGTGGCGAGGAGCGTGGGAGCGTGTATGAGTTCCCGACATCCGGAGGCCCCCTGTGAACGAGGGAGGAAATGGATGGTCTTCCAGTTAAAAACTTTTTTAGTTGCCCCTCTACACCTTATCCTAAGATAAGATGAGCCGAGCCTTGAGGCGTATCGGCCAACACCTTTTCCTATACTACTCTCGGAAGAGTAGTCGACTAAATGTAATTAATCCACGCACAGCTTCCGCTACGCGTGCCTTGTTACGACTTCACCCGTGTCACCGAGCTTACCCTAATCCGCCGAAGCGAACTTTAGGCACTCCCGGCTCCCTTGGTGTGACGGGCGGTGAGTACAGGACTCGAGAACGTATTCACCGCGGCGTTCTGATCCGCGATTACTAGCGATTCCAACTTCATGAGGGCGAGTTGCAGCCCTCAATCTGAACTGAGGCCGATGTTCAGGGATTAGCTCCGCCTTGCGGCTTGGCAACCCGCTGTTCCGGCCATTGTAACATGTGTGTAGCCCAGGGCATCAAAGGGCCATGCTGATTTGACGTCATCCTCACCTTCCTCCGTCTATAGGACGGCAGTCTCCCGTGACATATATAACACGGAATGAGGGTTGCGCATGTTACCCCATTGAAGGGAGCGCCTCACGGCACATGCTGACGGCAACCATGCAGCACCTGTCCTCACGTCCTTGCGGAAAATCTTCCTTTCAGAAAATCGTCGTGAAGATGTCTAGCCCTGGTGAGGTTCCTCGCTTACCGTCGAATTAAACCACATGTTCCACCGCTTGTGCGAGTCCCCGTCTATTCCTTTGAGTTTTAAGCTTGCGCTCGTACTTCCCAGGCGGCTGACTTAACGCGTTAGCTACGCCACCCCGAGGGTCGATACTCGAGACGACTAGTCAGCATCGTTTAGGGCGTGGACTACAAGGGTATCTAATCCTTTTTGCTCCCCACGCTTTCGCGCCTCAGGGTCAGGAATGTCCCAGTGAGCTGCCTTCGCCTTTGGTGTTCCGCACGATATCAACGGATTTCACCCCTACACCGTGCGTTCCACTCACCTCTAACATCCTCAAGCCTGATAGTTTTCCTGGCGGTTCCGGAGTTAAGCCCCGGTATTTTACCAGAAACACATCAAGCCCCCTACGCGCCCTTTACGCCCAATAAATCCGGATAACGCTTGTGGCCTTCGTATTACCGCGGCTGCTGGCACGAAGTTTGCAGCCACTTATTCCTACGGTACCATCAATAACTTTTTCCCGTAGAAAAGCAGTTTACACACCGAGATGCTTCATCCTGCACGCGGCGTCGCTCGATCAGGCTTTCGCCCATTGTCGAATATTCTCGACTGCTGCCACCCGTAGGTGTACGAGCCGTGTCTCAGTCTCGTCGTTGGGGATCAGCCTCTCAGCCCCCCTACCCGTCGTAGCCTTGGTGAGCCGTTACCTCACCAACTAGCTGATAGGACCTAGGCCGATCTCGAAGCGGCTTGCGCCTTTACCCGCAAGGGACTATCGGGAATTAGCGAACCTTTCGGCTCGTTATGCCCAACTTCGAGGTACGTACCAAGGCGTTACTAACTCGTTCGCCACTATCCTTCGCTTCGCGCTACGCACGAAGCTTCGGAATAGCAAGCTATCTCAATTTGAGACCGCTTGCGGTTCCGTAGCTTCACACACAGTGTGAAGCGAAGGACCGTTCGACTTGCATGCCTTATCCACGCCGCCAGCGTTCATCCTGGACCAGGATCAAATCCTCTAAAAAGAGTATTCGCTAATAATGCTAATACCAGCAAATAATGCGAATTCGCATTATTGAAACTGATTCGCGTTATTCGCGATTACTCCTATAAAGGGACAACTAAAAAAATTCTCAACATTGCTTGTTGCTGCTATGTAAAAAAACTTTCGGACGGACCTTACTTTCTGAGCTTGCAGGGTTTAAGTATATGGAAAACAAGATGCTTGTCAACCCCGCACCTATACATGTATGCGGGAGAAAAAGCCGGTGGAAACTTGCTATTTCCCCGTTATTATGTAAAATGAACACGTTACAAAATACCCATGAAACAAAATATTCATCCTCAATATTACCCGAAGGCGAAGGTGCACTGTGCGTGCGGAAATACCTTTACCGTCGGCTCTACACGAACGGAACTCAAAGTGGAAATCTGCAGCAAATGTCATCCGTTCTACACGGGTCGGGCACAACTCATCGATACCGCAGGACGCGTCGAAAGGTTCAAGGCGCGGCGGGAAAAAGCGCAAACGGCGCCGAAGAAGAAAAAAATAAAAGTAGCGAAAAAGAAAAAATAACATGGAGCTTCGGGTACAAGAAAGAACCGTCTTCGGCAAGAAAACGAAGTCCTTGAGAACACAGGGTCTCGTTCCCGCGGAGTTATTCGGGCACGGAATACAGAATAAACATTTCAGTGTTCCGCTCAAGGAATTCATGAAAACGTACAAAGAAGCGGGTGAAAATACCGTGATAACGCTCGTCGATGAGAAAGGAGAAAAGTTCGCCGCGCTCATCTCCGACGTCGTGTTCGATCATCTCTCCGGAGATGTGCGTACCGTTGATTTCCACCATATCCGAAAAGGAGAGAAAGTCCAGGCAAAAGTTCCCGTTGAATTCATAGGAGAAGCTCCCGCGACGAAGAAAGGGCTTGTGCTTGTGAGGGTACTCGATGAAGTGGAAGTCGAGGCGCTTCCGGAACATATACCGCACCGCTTCGAAGTTGACCTCTCGGAACTGAAAGAAGAAGGCCAGAGTATCGCGATTCATACTCTGAAAATCGACAAAGAGGTGAAACTGCTTACCCCGACGGATTCCATTATCGCAACGGTAACCGGGTTCGTGAAAGAGGAAGCGCCGCCCGCGCCCACACCGGAAACCGAGGGAACGCCGCAGGAAACACAAGTTCAGGAAGAAACGAAAAAATGAAAATGCCCCGAAAGGGCATTTTTAAATGTTTTCGGAAACGAACTACGGAGGGAAATCGTTCTATGATATGATAGAAAATGAAAATGCGAACACGATCCAAACATATCCCCTCACTGATTCCGGGGATGGTGATTGTTACGCTCGGTGCATATCTCTTGTTTATTATTGGTATTCCCGAGACGAGCGCCGCGGCCACCTCGACGGCAACCTCGACGGCTCCGGCCGCGCCGTCAAACAATCCCCAATCCGAACGGGCGGCGCTTGAAGAGCAACTTGCCGACCTCGAAAAACAGATAGAAGAGGATCAGAAAAAGATCAACGAGTACCAGAAGCAGGGAAAGACATTAAGCACCGAAATCAGCTCGCTCAATGCGAAGGTATCAAAACTTAATCTTCAGATCAAAGCGATCAATGTGCAACTGCAGCAACTCAACAAAAATATAAGCACGACACAACAGCAGATTAACCAGACGGAAAATCAAATCGACAGCCATAAGATTGCGCTTGGAGATTCGCTTCAGGCACTCTACGAAGCGGATCGCGAAAGCACGATGGAAGTGCTTCTTTCAAATAATCGTCTTTCCGACTTTTTCGGAAACCTGAATAATATCACGTTACTCCAGGACAACATCAGAATCGCACTCGACGAGATCGTACAACTGCGCCAACAACTTCTCGAACAGAAGCAACAACTCTCCACGGAAAAAAGCGATGCCGAAAATCTGATCGCTATCCAACAATCCCAGAAATCCGGACTCCAATCGACACAACAACAGAAATCGACTCTTCTTAAGGTTACGAAAGGAAAAGAATCGGAATACCAAAAAATTCTGACCAAGACGAAAGCGACCGCGGCCCAAATCAGAAGCAGGATATTCGAACTCTTGGGCGGCGGCGAACTGACGTTCGTAAAGGCGTATGAATATGCGAAACTCGCCGAAGGGGCCACCGGGGTCAGGGCCGCACTCACGCTCGCAATTCTCGACAGAGAATCCAAGCTCGGGAAAAACGTAGGAAGATGTTCCTACAAGACCGCCATGCATCCGACGCGCGACACACCGTACTTCTTGGAACTTCTTGGTAAGCTCGGAATTGATCCGACCTCTCAGTCCGCGTATGTCTCCTGTGCCAACAGCCACGGTGCCTATGGCGGTGCGATGGGTCCCGCACAATTTATTCCCTCGACGTGGAAATTATATTCCGCCGCCATATCGAAGGTTACGGGAAACACACCGGCGAATCCGTGGAACAACTCGGACGCGTTCGTCGCGACCGGACTCTATATGCAGGATCTTCTGGCCTCCCAGAGTTGCGTCAGTTATGCGAACGCGAACAAGAATACCGTTCCCTATCAGACGCTTCTCGAACGATGCGCGGCGGCGAAGTATTACTCTGGGGGAAGCTGGTATACGTATCGCTTCTGGTACGGTCAGCCCGTCGTGGATCGCGCGAACGAATTCCAGGAGGATATCGATACGCTTAATGCCTCGAACGGGAATTAGGAATTTGGAATAGGGAATTAGGCGCTTTTACTGAACGCTTTTACAATCGGATCGAAGTTCCCTTCGAGAATTTTCTCGATATTATGCCACTTTTTCCCGATCCGGTGATCGGTGATACGATCTTCGGGGAAATTATATGTCCGTATTTTTTCCGAGCGATCTGCGGAGCCGATCTGTTCTTTTCTGATCTGATCTACCGATCCCACCGACTGTTCGCGCTGAATTTCGAAAAGTTTCGAGCGGAGCACTTCCATCGCTTTCTCACGATTCGCGTGCTGGGATCGTTCTTCCCGCATCGAAACGACGATGCCGGTCGGTTTGTGAAGAATGCGCACGGCGGTTTCGACTTTGTTCACATTCTGTCCTCCCGGACCTCCGGCGCGGGAGAACGTCACTTCAAGATCACTGTCTTTCATTTGCACTTCTTTCGCCTCAACGATCGGTAGCACGGCGACGGATGCAGTCGAGGTATGCACCCTTCCCTGCCGTTCCGTTTCGGGAACGCGCTGGACGCGATGTACTCCCGATTCGTTTTTGAACGCGTCATATGCTCCCTCTCCCTCGATCTCGGCGACGAGCGTCTTATATCCCCTCGCGCCGCTCTCGCTCGCATCAAGAATGTGAAAATTCCATCCTCGTTTTCCGGCGTACCGCTGATACATTCTCACGAGATCCCCCGCGAAGAGCGCCGCTTCGTCGCCGCCCGTACCCGCGCGGGCCTCAAGAATTATTTTTTTGATTATTGCATCTGCCATACGTTCCATTTAACCCTAAAAGAGAAAACCCCGCAAATGCAGGGCCTCTTTATGGAATTACAATCGTATCCTCATTGCCGATAATGTCCGGCAAAAGGATTTCTTGGAAAAAAACAAAGACGAGAGAAGTGTATAGATAAAGTAAGAAAACTTCTCATGAATCTCGAGTTTCCTCGCTGAGTGAAACTTTTTCTTCGAGGTGAGAGCGTCATAGTGCTCCTTTGCCGGATAGAGGGTAACCATGTATCCGCCTTCGAAAAAAGCAACCGCATCTTTTAACATCGCTAAGACGCGCTGCATTTCCGAGTGAAGAACTATTGCGGTCAAAAAAAACATCTCATCGGGATAATTTTGCTTCAATGTTCTTACCACATTCAAAGATTTTTCCCAAAGGTACTTCCCGTCACTTTCAAGAAGAACGGGAATAGGAAGTTTGGATTCTTCTGCATACTTCTTCAATAACGACGATTCCGACTTTTTCGAGTATTTTGAATCCCCGGAAAAGAGCGCGACATCAAACTTCCAAGCTCTGGAAGCTGATTCCATGGTATTAATTATTCCCTTCGAAACCGAGCTAATTTCACCCGAGTCAGTGACCCCAGCGCCGAACATAACAATAACTTTCTTCAATTTTTTTTCTCCGTTTTTTGTTTTCAAAATGTGCAATGAGAAGTGATAGATTCCCTCACACGCCGCGAACATTTTACTCGAAAAAATCGATTTCGTCAAATTTACGGATGGACACAGACGAGAAACGGATACCCACTGATCCACGGATCACTGCATCTGTGCATCTGTAAAATCTGTAAGTAATCCGTGTCTATCCGTCGAGTTTCGAGAACAATCTCAATCGCTGCTCCACCACTTCCTGAACCGCCGCAATCACTTGAGGCATAAGTTTATAGGGCGCCGTCTCATTCGGATTTTCCTTGAGTGCCTGTTCCAAGCTCTTCCGCCATGCGACACGAAGCTGGGTAGAAATATGAATAATCGAGATTCCCGCACTGATTGCCGCGCGGAAATCCTCATCCACAATCCCCGACCCCCCATGGAGTACAAGCGGTATTTTCACCGCGCTTTTTATCTCCCGTGTCCTTCCAATATTCAAACGGGGGTTCGGCGCGTTCCTGAACATGCCATGCACGTTTCCCACCGCAGGTGCGAAAAAGTGAACCTTTGTTCTTTTTACGAACTCTATCGCGGCCTCCGGGGTAGTCATATTTTCGTCCGTGACCGACGCTCCCTCGGGAAGAGCGTCGAAAAGCTCGGAAGAAGTCCCGATGTATCCCAACTCTCCTTCAGCGCAAATAGGGTGCCTCCACGAAGAATGCTTCTTTATGATCTTCACCGCCTCTGCGGTTTTTTTTATGTTTTCTTCAGGTGGAAGGTTCGCCGCGTCGAAAATGATGGAATCAAAGTCCGCGCATGCGGCCTTCTTCACACTTTCGAGAGAGCGGGTATGATCGGCATTCAAATATATCTCGATCCCCTGCGCCCGATAGCTTTTGACGAGCGAGACGATTTGCGGAAGCCCGATATATTCGCGCTCTCCCTCCGAAACACCGACAATGACAGGCTGATTTAATTTTTGTGCCGCATTCGCCACCGCTCTCAATTGCTCGAGATTCGAAACGTTGAAATGTCCGATCGCGATCTTGTCTTTTTCCGCTACCATCACTGCATCACCCAAGGTTTTCATATTTCTATTATACACCTACTATGCTCGGTAAAACGACGTAATAATACAGCAGCGCCGCGCCAAGCCAGTATAACGAAAACTCCGCACAAACGATTCCCTTATAATTATATATATTTTCGGTATAGTCCCAAAGACGAACACCTTTGAATCTCAGGAGAAAATATCCGATAGCGAACTCTATTCCCGTGGTGAATACCAGTATAAGGAGAATTACAAGAGCCGGACTCAGATGAAGTAAAAATAAAAAATACGAGAATACTCCGGCGTACCCGTACATCTGCACATTCACAAGGAGTGGCCACACGATTTTTTCTCTCTCAAGTGATTTATATGAAAACTCCGCAAGCCATCCGATACACAGGCCCGAAACAAGAACTGTAATCAAAACACTTATGGAGAGTTCCATTTTTAGATCTCGAAATACCCCTGCAAAAGATACTCCTTTGCAAACTTGTCCAGTTCTTCATAAGAAAAGTGCGCCGCGAAGACCTCGTTCCACAACGCCTCTTCGTGGTGATAAAGATACTTGATCATCTCCTTCTCCTTCACCAAACTCATCACGGTGTCGACGATATTGAAGCTAACAAGTGCGTTGTTTCCCAGTTCATCCTTGAAATAGTCCCCCACCCAGTCCAGCTCTTTCCAGAATGAGAGATCTATCGTCTTCCCGTCGAGCGCTTCTCCCAATTTCATCAGATCCTCTCCCGCCTTCTTCCAATGGATCGCCTCGGGATTGACGTGCGGCACGAAAAGCCGCCAGTCGTTTTCATCATCTTTTGCCAGGTAACGCTGAACTACGAGCCAGAGCGTCTTGTGATTCTCGGGAAAATGCCGGTCAGGCACATCGCCTCGGAGAAACGAGATAAGATTCTCGGCAAACGTCTCGGGAAACTCGGCAATTTTCAAGAACACGTCGGAATAAAACGGGATTTCATGAAGGTAGTGAAATACCAAGCTTATCATCCTCAAAAGTTCTCCCGAAATACCGAGACATGCCGGTATTACGAATACCACTCCCATTTCCTTCAGGTGGCTTATGTTGTGCCACTTTTTCCTTACGAAGGACTCTGCAACCTGATTCCATCGTTCGGGTAGAACTCGTACGACGATCTCGCGTTTCTCGAAATCGTTCGGCGTAAGCGTCTTATACTGTTTAAAAAATACCTCATTCAGCCAGTCATTTCCCTCGACAAAACGAAGCGCACTCATAATCTCGAACAGGTCCTCGCGCGCGAGCATTTCATCAACCGAAGAGTGTCCGAGATAGCGCATGACGTTTTTGGGCGGTTCACGCTTCAAAAACTCCTCCGCTTTTTCCTTTTTCAAAAAGAAACCGTGATTCGTCGCCGCAACCGTTTTCACCACGCCGAGCACTTCGGCGCAGTGTCCCGAGTTTTCAAGTGACGGGTTCCCGAATATTTCGGAGATGAGATGATTATCACTCTCAACCTTCGAAATGAGCGCATCATATACTTCCTTCGCCTTCGCATCTCTCGGCACCCCGAGCCGCAAAAGACGGTCTTCGACAAGCGCGGTGTTTCTCTTGATTATTTCATCCAACACATCCCGCTTTTTTGTCACCTCCGAAAGATGTGTCTGGATCTTCAAGAGCGAGTGTTTGTCGGCTCTTAATATTCTGGCTATTTTTTCCGCGGCATCAATCATGCTATTCGTGTTACATTCGTGTTGTGCCTATTTTTAACTTTCTCCATCTTGTGGAATTTTCAAATTCTTTCTTGCGGAGAATCCCCTCCGTTGCCCCGAGATGTTCCACAACCGAGGTTGCGTTCGCGCTCGCAAAACGAATCGCATCCGCAATCTGCGTTTGAGAAACGGCATGGATGTTCTTTCTCGTGATCCCCGAACGAAGAAGCCCCGCGACAAATCCTGAACCGAAGGCATCGCCCGCGCCCGTCCTGTCAAGCAACGCCCTCTCTTTGAACGTACCTGCACGATACACGAATTTTCCTTCGGAAACCGTCACCCCCTCATCGCCGTTCGTAATCGCAAGAATGCCCGGTGTGAGTTTATTGAGCTTCCGAAATACCTCCCGTTCGCGCGAGAAAGGAACTCCGGTCAGAAGCGCCGCTTCTTCCTCGTTCAATACGAGAAACGAAATGTCTTTCAGTGCACGAAGTATCCCGCTCCGGTTATGCCGGAGGTGATATCCGCTCGGATTGAATGCCAAAGAAACCCCCTGCCGTTTCGCGTGGTTCACGACGGTTCCGAACATCTTATAAGAGTCCCCCGAAAGCGAGACATACCACCATTTCGCCTTCAGTCGTTTAAAATCGATACCCCTGGAATCGAAGAGGTTCGAAGCGCCGTGATACCCGAGAATGGTTCGCTCTCCATTTTTCAAGAGCAATACCGAGTATGCGGTCCCGAGCTGCGTCGTTTCCTTAAGTACCCGTGTATCCACTTTTTCTTCGCCGAGACGTCGGCGGATTTCCCGCCCTCCCGGATCGTTACCGATCTTCCCAACGCACGCAACCCTAAAGCCGAAGCGCGCGAACGTCACGGATGCGTTCGCGGAGTTGCCTCCCAGCGTGAAATACACCTTGTCAACCTCGAGCTTTTCGCCGAGCGGCAGAAGAAAACCCTTCCCCGCGGGTGTTTTCCTCCAGGGAACCGTCTGGAACTTCGGAACGTCAAAAAACGCATCCCGCGTGACAGAACCTATAGTGACAACGTCGAACATCACATTAATTGTAACGACCTATCTCTTCCTCCGCAACGGTAGAAAATGAGATTTATTCCCCTCGAGGAAGCATAGCGGAGCGAGGGTATAGCTTCCCGAGCGAGGACGAAGGAACTTTAAACATCGCACCCTGTCCGAGTCCCGTAAGGTCGAGTTGGTGCGATGTTCGGAGTTCCGAGGACGAGTGAGGAGAAGCTATCCGAGCGGAGCTTTGTGCTGACCGAGAGGAGAATAAATCCTATTTTCTCATAATCACCTTTCTCACCGCTGCTTTTACATCCTTCACTCCCATCCCATATTTCTCGATGAGCTCATTCGGTTTTCCCGATTCGCCGAACGTGTCGTGGAGCCCCACGAATTCGATCGGAAGCGGAGATCTCTTCGCAAAGAGCTCCGCGATCGCGCTTCCCATTCCTCCGGCGATCTGATGCTCCTCGACGGTAACCACCGCACCCGTCTGATCCGCGACACTCAAGAGCGTCCGCTCATCAAGCGGTTTGATTGAATGGTTATTCACCACAATCGTCCCTATCCTTTCTTTCTCGAGCTCCTCCGCGGCACGGAGCGCCTGATAGACGACGATTCCGCACGCGATAATCGCGACACGCGGCTTCCGCGATTTCCAGAATATCTCCGCTTTTCCCGGCGTGAATGGCGTTTCCTCGCTCGTGATGACAGGCGTCTTCTCCCTTCCGAATCTAAGATACACAGGTCCCCAAAGTTTCGCGGCGGCGACCGTCGCTTTTCTCGCTTCTATCCAGTCGCACGGGACGAACACTTTCATATTCGGCATCGCGCGCATGATCGCAATATCCTCGGTCGCTTGATGCGTCGCGCCGTCGGGTCCCACGGAGATTCCCACATGGTGCCCCGCGATTTTCACATTCGAGTCATTATAGGCAATTGTGGTTCTAATCTGCTCGTAGTTCCTGCCGGGGGAAAACGTCGCATATGAAGCGATGAAAGGGATTTTGCCCGACACCCCGAGTCCCGCCGCAATCGTCGCCATGTTCTGTTCGGCAACACCAACCTGAAAAAACCGCTTTGGAAATTCCTTTGCGAACGCTTCCATCCTCGTCGATTCCGTAAGGTCGGCACAAAGCCCTACTACTCCTTCATGTTCCCGCGCGGCGATGAGGAGCCCTTCGCCGAAACCGTCGCGCGTGGGCTTCATCTCAACGTCCTCGTCAAAAACCTCGGGATTTAATTTTAATTTATCATTCAACATACAAATAATTTTGTAATTTTTAATTTTATAAATAAACCATAATGTTTTAATTTTTAAACATTAAGAAATTCGGTCTTTATTTAAAAATTAAAAATTTCGTTTATTCGTGCTCGCTCTTAATCCTTCCTCCGAGCGAACGGAGTTCTTTCAGGGCTTCCTGCGCTTCTTCTTTATTCGGAGGTTTTCCGTGCCAGTGATAGTCGCGTTCCATGAAACTCACTCCTTTCCCGGGGATCGTATGCGCGATAATCACGGTCGGCTTCTCAAAGATCGCCTCCGCTTCGGTTACCGCCGAGACAAACGCTTCCATGTCGTGCCCGCTGATTTCGAGTACGTGCCAGTTGAACGATTCGTATTTTTCCTTCAATGGCTCGAGCGGCATGACACCCTCGGTATTCCCGTCGATCTGGATATTGTTGCGGTCGACGACAACCGTAAGATTGCTTAACTTGTTTTTTCCCGCAAACATTATGCCCTCCCACGTGTTTCCCTCCTGATGTTCGCCGTCCGAAGTAAGACAATACGTACGGAAGTTTTTCTTATCGATCCTCGCGGAAAGCGCGATGCCCGCCGCTTGTGATATCCCTGATCCCAAAGGACCGGAGGTCGTCTCGAGTCCGGGGAGCGCGGTCCGATGTGGATGTCCCTGGAGACGGGAGTTTATTTTTCTCAATGTTCGCAGTTCTTCCATGGGAAAATATCCTGCACGCGCCAAGACCGCATAGAGCACCGGACAGATATGCCCGTTTGAAAGCACCAAACGATCGCGATCCAGCCATGCGGGAAATTTCGGATCGTGGCGAAGTACGTGGAAGTAGAGCACGGTGAAGATGTCCGCCATACCCAGAGGTCCCGCGGAGTGGCCGGAACCCGCCTCAAGAAGCATCTCGATCACATCCTCGCGGACTTTATTCGCGAGTTCTTCCAGATATTTCAACCTTCCCTCATGCAAAGGAGTCATTGCACTTATTATAACGCATCACTCATAACTCACAACTCGAGAAAGAAAATCACAGATTTCTCCTCTCCTTCTTGCGCAAAAAGCTCCGTTCGCAGAGATTCTCACTCATTCATCCTCGAAAATTGAGAGCTTGTGCAACTCGACCTTACGGGAATCGAACGTCGCTTCGCTCCTTGAAACCCATCGGTTTCAATACTTCCGCCACGGGGAAACTCCCGTTTCCCCGACCCCTTTCCCATGATTGGCTTCGCCAATCTGCGTGCAATTCTCTCATTTTCTTCGTCTTCATTCGGGAATCTCTTATGCTCGCTCCGCTATGCTATGAAGTAGAGGAGAAATCTGCTTTAGCCGTCGGGACGAGAGAAAATTCGTACCATCCATCATATCCCTTCCCGCACCGCATATCTTAACGAGGAGGGTAAGACCGGCCAAGCGGCCTTGGAGCGCCCGACTCGTGAGATATGCGGCGCGGGAAAACCCCCTCCCTTATCCACATTGCAAAAGAAAAGGCAGTGGGTACAATTATGAAGGGCACCCCTAAAAAGTCGGGGTTTTCTATTTTTAATTATCTATGAAATACATATTCGTAGCAGGTGGGGTTATTTCAGGCGTAGGAAAAGGCATCGCGAGCGCATCCATCGGGAAAATTCTTCAAGCCCGGGGATTTGAGGTAACGGCGGTCAAGATCGATCCGTACGTAAACGTGGACGCGGGGACCATGAACCCCACGGAACACGGCGAAGTGTTCGTCCTGGACGACGGCATGGAGTGCGATCAGGATATGGGCAACTACGAGCGGTTCTTGAATCGCAATCTTTCAAAAACGAACTACATCACGACGGGAAGCATTTACCTGGACGTCATCACCAAGGAACGCAATCTTGAATACAAAGGAAAGCAGGTCGAGGTGGTTCCCCATATTCCCCTCGCCGTCATCGAACAGGTAAACAAAGCCGCTCGTTCCCACAAAGCGAATATCGTGATCGTCGAGATCGGCGGAACGGTCGGCGAGTATCAGAACATACTCTTTCTCGAAGCCGTCCGGATGCTCAAAATAAAAAACCCAACCGATGTGGTGCTCGTGCTCGTGAGTTTGATGCCGACGCTCGAGGCCGGCGGTACGGAGATAAAAACCAAACCGACACAATACGCGGTACGCACCTTGAACGCGGCGGGGTTACAGCCGGACATATTGATCGCGCGCGCCCGGACGGTACTTGATGCGGAGAGAAAAAATCGGCTTGTTTTAAACGTCAGCTTGGAGGCAAAAGATATTATCTCCGCTCCCAATACCGGCAACATCTACGAAGTCGCGTTGAACTTCGAGAAGGACCATCTGGCCGATCGCATCATGAAAAAACTGAATCTGAAATCCAAGAAACGGAATCTCAACGAATGGCGGAGCATGGTGAGAAAAATAAACTCATTGAAGAAGGAGGTGAGAATAGGAGTGATCGGAAAATACTTCGGTTCCGGAGCGTTCACGCTGACCGATTCGTACATCTCCGTACTGGAAGCGATAAAGCATGCCGGCTATTCCGCGGGAGTCAGACCGAAGATAGAGTGGATCGGCAGTGAGGAGTTCGAAAAGGATCCGAAGCAGTTAAAAAAACTCTCGGAATACGACGGCATCGTCATTCCCGGAGGATTCGGCTCTCGGGGAGTTGAGGGGAAAATCGAGGCGATACGCTACGCGCGCACCCATCAGATCCCCTACTTCGGCCTCTGTTACGGCATGCAACTTGCCGTTGTGGAATATGCGCGGAACGTGTTGCACCTCAAAAACGCGCACACCACGGAAATAAATCCCAAAACCCCGCACCCCGTGATCGACATCCTCCCCGAGCAAAAAGAAAAACTCGCCCGGAACGATTACGGAGGCACGATGCGCCTCGGCGCCTATCCCGCGTTTCTTGCGACCGGCACGATCGCGGCGAACGCCTACGGAGCAAGAAAGATCTCCGAACGGCATCGGCACCGTTTCGAGGTGAATCCAGGGTACATCGAAAAAATTCAAAAGAAGGGGGGGGTGTTCTCGGGTATATCCCCCGACAGAAGGCTTATGGAGATATTCGAACTGCCGCGGAAGATTCATCCCTTTTTTCTCGGAACGCAGTTTCACCCTGAGTTCAAATCAAGACCTCTTCGCCCTCATCCCTTGTTCGTAAGTTTTATAAAAGCAGCGGCACACCGATCGGGCCGCTAAGAACCTGTTTTAAGAAGAAGTTCAAACGCTTCCTTCGGTGAAGTGCTGTTCCAAATAAATGAGGAAGATACGATTCGATTCGCTCCCGCCTCCTGAACCCGCCTCGCCGTTTCTTCCGTGATTCCTCCGTCAACCGATATCACCACATCCGGAGCGGCATTTCGCACGAACCGTATTCTCTCTTGGACGTCGGGATTCATAACTCCTCCCGAAAATCCTATCGGAACTTCGAGAAGATGGGCCGCGCGCACCGAACGATCTTTGAGATACGGGGAGAGTTTCTCTACGTCGGTATCCATCCTGATGCCGAGTATGAGTTCCGCGCCGCAGGATCGGATGTGATCCTTCAAAAATTGCAGATCGCGGATTGCCTCGATATGCACGATGATTTTCTTCGCGCCTGCTTCAAGCCACGAGTCCACAACCGACTCGGGATTTTGAACCATAAGATGCACCTCTGCTCTTATATTGGGGTTCTCCGAGAGAAGCTCCTTGAGAAAGGCCGGCGTACAAGCCGTCACGACTGGCGAGAACATCCCGTCGGAGATGTCGAAATGGGCTTCGTGCGCACCGATCTCGCGCGACTGTTTCCATCTCGCACGAAGACACACCTCATCGAAACAATTGATAACCGGAGCAATATCCATAACCGTTCACCAATGCAACTTTCCCCGTAACTCTTCTTCGTTCGTTTCCCCGCTTCCTCGTTCGGGCTTTTCCCGCTCGTGCTTCTCCTCGCCGGGCGTACCGTAGAGCTTCTCCTCCAATCGGGAGATTTTTTCGATACGCCTCCGGAAACGCGGTTCATCACCGAAAGGTGTTTCAAGCCACGTAATGAGAATTTTCTTTGCCGTCGCAAGATCAAGATACTCGGCACCGAGCGCGAGTACGTTCGTGTCGTCGTCATTTCTCGAGTCGTAGGCCTGATCCGACGTTGCGGCGAGCACAGACCTGACACGCGGAAATTTATTGACGACGATATCCACTCCCACGCCCGACGCGCAGACGACAATGCCGCGCGCGGTTTCAAACTCCTGACTTACGCGTTTTCCGACCTCGGCGGCAAAATCGGGATAATCGTCATTCTCGTCCAGTTTTTCGTTCCCGAGGTCGGTTACCGAGTAGCCGCTCTCGCGCAAGAAGTTCTTCAAATGTTCTTTGAGCGCGAATCCCCTGTGATCGGCAGCGATATAAATCAACATCTTTTCTATTATATCCTATTTCCCGCGCACACTGAAGAACCTCTGTTTCCTCACAATAAAAATCTAAGGAACAAGAGATGGCCTGAAATTGTTGTCGAGATATATCGTATCCGCGGTTACTTTCTTTATGCGCCCGTCATTCACCTCCGCACGAAGAAGAAGTCCCTGCATGGTTTCTTTGCTGAAGTTCTGGTCGAATACGAAGTTCCCCAAACTGTATGCGATCCACCCGTTATGGTAACGCTCCACTTCCTGGGCTACATGAGGATGGTGACCCACGACAAGATCGGCCCCCGCATCGATAAGCGCGTGCCCGAGAAGGCGCTGGGGTTCGTTTGAAACACTTTCGTACTCATTCCCCCAGTGCAGAGAAACGACAAGAAGATCGGCGCTGTTCTTGAGCGCACGGACCGCGGATTCCATAAACGTCCTTTCCGACCGACTTATCCCGGGGGCTTCGCCCCGCGCCTCAAACGATTCGGGAAGCAACGTGGTGTAAGCAAGGAATCCGATCTTCGTACCGTTGAGATCGAAGATCGCCGGCGCGTTCGCCTCTTCTTCATCATTCCCCGCGCCCGCCGTCCGGATACCCACTGCGTGCAGAAGATCAACGGTTTGAGAGAGCGCATCCGGACCCCAGTCGAGCATGTGATTATTCGCGAGCGAGAGCACGTCGAAGCCGGCGTACAAGAGTCCTTCTACGGTACGGGGTTCGGCGCGGAACGAATAGATACTTCCTTGATCCGCTCCGCGATCGGATATCGGGCTTTCGAGGTTCGCAAACGCGATATCGGCCGCCCGCGTCGTAGAAGCAATTCGGGAAAACGGAAAACGAAAATCGCCCGACGCACGGAGTTTCGCTCCCACGCTTCTTGAAAGCATGATGTCTCCCGCAAACAAAAGTGTATAGGTCTTCTCAACAATGGGGACGAAAGAAGGGGGCGATACCGCAGTCGCCGCGGGTTCTTGAGGTGGCGTGTCCAATGGGAAAAGCACGCGTACCAAGATGCCAACTCCGATGCCGAGAAGGGCGAGAACAAGAAAGGGTGCGCTTCGTTGTATCCCTGAAATCATCACACAATCGCCGCAACGCGCGCCACGTGCTTCACAAGCGTCGAAACGTACCCGGATTCGTTATCGTACCACGAAAGCACCTTCACGAGATTTCCGTCCACCACTTTCGTGAATCCCAAATCCACAATCGCACCGTACGGTTCGCCCAAAATATCCGAGGAGACAATCTGGTCTTCCGTAACCTTCAAAATGCCTTTCCACCGGGGTGAACCGGCCGCCTCCCTGAATATACTGTTTATCTCCTCAACTGTGGTGTTCCGTTTCGCAATGAAGGTAATATCCGCGATCGATCCCGCAACCACCGGAACACGCATGGAAATTCCGTCAAACTTCCCTTGAAGTGAAGTAATTGCGCGCGTGACGGCGATCGCCGCACCCGTTGTCGAAGGAACTATATTTTGCGCCGCCGCGCGTCCGCGCCGCAGATCATTTCCTTTTACAGGACTGTCAACAATACCCTGCGTCGCGGTGTAACCGTGAACGGTGTTTAAGATAGCTTTTTCGATTCCCGGATTTTCCGACATAATCTGGATTACCGGGGATGCGGCATTCGTCGTACAGGAACCGTTCGAGCTCATAACCGTCGTTTCAAGCACTCCCTCGTTCACCCCCATGAGGACCGTTTTCCATTCCGGACCGTCTTCATCTTTCGCGGGAGCAGTAATCACTACCCGTTTCGCCCCCTGTGTGATATGCGCTTTCGCCTTTTCGAAGGATTCGTAGACGCCGGTCGATTCGACGACAATGTCGATCCCGAGTTTTTTCCAAGGGAGTGCCGTCGGTTCTTTCTCTTGGAAAAAAGGTATCTTCTTGTCCTTTACGAGAAAATATTTCTTTTCTCCTTCGGTAACTACTTCTGCCTTGAATTTCCCCTGCGTCACGCCATACACCGTGTCGTATCGGAGAAGATACGCGAGATTTTCCGCATCTCCAAGATCATTGATCGCGACGATATCAATATCTGGATGTTCGAAAGATTGTTTGAAAAACAGACGGCCAATCCTCCCGAACCCGTTAATTGCAATTTGTGCCATAAGAACATTATATCATTATTCCGAATTTAAGCTTTCCATCGAGAGTGAATCCCCCACCCGAAGTCCCATAGCCGACGCTTTTCCCGCGGCAAGTTCAAGCACCTTATCAATGGGAGAAGGGGGAAGATAAGCCGCTAACTTGCTGTCTTCCACGGAAGAGCTTGGAGGAGGCGGCACATTTTCCTCGAACCCGATGACGGTAGTCCCGGAGACCCACACGATGTCGATCGGAATTTTCATTCCCTTCATCCAAAATCCGTAACTCCCGAGCGCTTCGAAGAGAAAAAGTATTCCTTCGTCCGCCCCGAGAACTGTTCTCCCCGCGAGCCCGCGCGCTCGCTCCTCGTCCGTCTTCGCAACTTCGGCGATAATAATGTGATCGTTCATCCTCACTTCAATCCGATCGCCGGGTACGGATGTCTCCGGAACATAAAAAAACAAGAACCAGCATACAACCAATACCACCAACAAAATCATGATCGCGATGAATGCTTTCATAACCACATTATACATAATACCTATACTCACTGGGGATCAGAAGTTTTTCTGAAGTACCTCGACGCGGCTCTCGGAGCTCCGATTTGCTTGGTCCGCCTTCGGCGGAAATCGGAGCGAGAGTGCAGTGGTACGCGCCGCCGCTGGAGCGGCGTGATACCCGGCGCGGAGAGATACTTCAGAAAAACTAACGGCTCATAGTGAGGGAGAAAATCGCGATCCCAAACGCCACACTCACGTTCAATGATTCTTTCTTCCCGTGCATGGGAATCTCAAGGATCGTATCCGATAGCTTCAAAATCGAGGGAGGAATTCCGCGCACCTCATCTCCCAGAATGAGCGCGATCTTCTTTTCCCCGCGCCGAACGCGCACCGAACCGTAGGGTACCGACTTTTTCGATTGTTCGAGTGCATAGACCACATACCCCTCCGCCTTGAGTTTTTTGATGCATCGCGCAGTTGAAATAACATGTTCCCAAGCGACATTCCGCTCCGCTCCCAACGCGACTTTCGAAAGTTCCGGTCTTATTTTCCCGAAACAATCAAGCGGCGTCGGCGTGATTCCGCACAAAAATAACCTCGAGACCCCCGCCGCATCCGAGGTCCGGAAAATCGAGCCCACGTTATATAAACTCCGTATGTTATGAAGTACCACCACGAGTTCCATACCAATATTCTAACAGACCTCCGAAGATGCAAGAAACCCTACTCATTATGAGAGAATGTAGGGTTTCAAAATTTAAGAAATTGACGTGCGATCGCAAGATCGCGTTTCAGTTCCTGGGGGTTTTTCGGACGATGAATAACGTTCCCGTAAAAATAGTACCCCTCGGCAAGAAGAATACGATTACTCCAACCGAATATGCGACGAATTGTATTTTCCTCGCAAAGAATAGGATTTGTTTCTTTGCCGGAAACTATTACGAGTCTTTGGAGGGCGTTATTTCCCCGAACGATACCGATTTCCCCACGTTCCCCTTCCATCATTCTGTAGATTCCTCTGCGTGCATTAAAGGTTACGTTATCGTAGAGGACATCCAAAATCTCATCGGTAAAGAAGAATTCCCCACGAACCGGGATCAAGAAGCTTTGTCTTAAAATAGTGTGGATTTCCTTACGGAACGGTAAACCCTCCGGTTTTATTATGTAAACCGATTCGGACATTTCGTCCTCCTTCCTTTTTTTGTTTAAAAATTACGATTGGCTCGCCTGCCCTAAGCAAACCACGCGGGGGCCCATACGTCAATCGGAAGGATCAATTTCCCGCACACATACTCTATTTGGTATAATGTCTACATATGAAATTCGATTTACCTTTACTCCCCTACGCGTACGATGCGCTCGAACCGTATATCGACGCGAAGACAATGGAGATTCATCACACGAAACATCACGCGGCGTACGTGACAAAGCTGAACGAAGCGATTGCGAACGCCCCCGAGCTCGAGGGAAAAACACTTGAAGAACTCCTTCTTTCTCTCGATACATTCTCCGAACCACTGCGAACGGCGATCCGAAATCACGGAGGCGGACACTATAATCATTCGCTCTTCTGGACGAGTATGGGGCCGCACATGGAGAAAAACGAGAAGGGTCCGCAGGGCCCGTTTGGGAACGCGATTGCCGGAGCGTTCGATGACTTCGAGAAGTTCAAAGATGTATTTTCAAAAGCCGCCGCGGGGCTTTTCGGAAGCGGCTGGGCATGGCTTATGAAAGACAAAACGGGATCGCTCTCGATCACTACGACACCAAATCAGGACGCTCCTCTTTCCGAAACACAGAAGATTATTTTAGGACTCGATGTGTGGGAACACGCGTACTACCTTAAGTATCAAAACCGCCGCGCCGAGTACATCGAGAACTGGTGGCATGTCGTGAATTGGGAAGAGATCGCGAAACGTTTCTAATCGTCTAACTGTTCGGGTGTTTGATACTTATCTCTGGAAACGCGGCGGGCGAGTCCACCACAAAAGCGATCATCTTCGCGATTTCTCTCGGATCAAGTCGTTCGTTCATATCCACGTCTTTCTCTTGATAACCGGAGTTTTTGAAAAGATTTGTCTTCATCCTTCCCGGATAGATACCGGTAACTTTGATTCCATACCGAGGAAGATCGAGTTGAAGCGATCTCGTAAGGCCTGTCAGCGCGAACTTGGATGCAACATATACGCTTCGCTTCGCTTTCCCGTATAATCCGTCCTGCGAAACCACGTTGATAATAAGTCCGCTTTTCTGTCTTTTCATCTGCGGTATGACCGCGCGGGACATAAGCATCGGACCCAGGGCATTTACCTCAAGCACCCGTTTGATTTCGTCCGGTTTGTTCGCGGTCAGTTCTCCCTTGACCCAGATACCGGCGTTGTTCACCAAGCAGTCGATCCGTTTGTGTTTTTTGATTACGCTCTGTACCGCAATCTGAACCTGTATCGCGTCGGACACGTCGCACACCTCGTAGTCGCACTTCAATTCTTTCGCGGCGCGCATGACATCTTCTCTTTTATAGGAAAGGATAACTACGTTATGCTTCGGCGAGAGCTCGCGCGCGATCGCCTTCCCGAGCCCCTCGCTCCCTCCCGTAATAAGAATCACCTTTTTCATTATTTACATTATACAATATCCACCAATCACCAAGCTGGAATATAAGCAGATCAACTTCACCTTCCACAAATTACCGACCCATATTTTCAATACAATAAGAGATTTTCTTTTCCTTGAAGAGGCACAGTGAAGCGAGTAGATAGATTCCCGAGTAAGGACGAAGAATATGAGGATGTTCCACACTGTTCGAATCCCGCAAGGTTGAGTTGTGGAACACCTCAATATTCGAGGACGAACGAGGAGAATCTATACGAGCGGAGCTTTCTGCCGATGAAAGGAGAAAGAAAATCTCTATTTTACTCCTTCTCCCTTGGTCGATAGTATCTCTTCCCTCTCAACTTCTCCGGCAAAAGATCCTCCTTCGTGTACTTCTCATATCCCTTCCCGTACTCCAGTTCCTTCATAAGTTTCGTGACCGCGTTCCGAATCTTCAAAGGAATAGGGAGATTGCCGAACTTCTTCGCGTCCTCGAGCGCTTCCATGTAAGCGTAGTATGCGCTCTTATCTTTCTTTGCACGCGAGAGATACACCACCCCGTGTCCAAGATTGATCCCGCACTCGGGAAGCCCTATCTCCTCGACCGCACGGAACACCTCGTTCGCGACGACGAGCGCCAAGGGATCCATCATCCCTATATCTTCACTCGCGAAGATGACCATCCTCCGCGCGATGAACTTCGGGTCTTCGCCCGCATCGATCATCCGCGCCATATAATAGAGCGCCGCATCCGGCTGGGAGGCGCGCATGCTTTTTATAAACGCGCTCACCGTGTTGTAGTGCTCCTCCCCCTTCTTATCGTAGCGCAGGAACTTCGACTGAAGCGTATTCTTGAGCGTTTCGACGGTGATTGTTTTATAAAATTTCTCCGTATTTTCGATCATCGTAATCGCCTGTCGCGCATCGCCGTTCGCCATCGCGATGAGCCAGTCCTCCGCATCCTTTTTCATCGGCACGCCGGTGCGTTTCACGATCGTTCGCATTTCTTCTTCCGTGAGTTCGTTCAATACGAACACGCGGCAACGCGAGAGAAGCGGTGCAATAACTTCGAAGCTCGGGTTCTCGGTCGTGGCGCCGATCAGCGTAAGCGTTCCTTTCTCGACGAACGGCAGAAGAAAATCCTGCTGGGCTTTGTTGAAACGGTGAATCTCGTCAAGGAACAACACCTTCGATTTTCCCCACGAACTCATCCCTACAATCTGCTTTATATCGTCCTTGCCCGCCGAAACCGCCGAGAGCTCGTAAAGCTCGGCGTCCAAGTTCTTCGCGTAGATCTTCGCAAGTGTGGTCTTACCGCATCCGGGCGGTCCCCAGAGAATGAACGAGAAGAGATGTTGCTCTTCGATTGCAATCCGAAGCGGTTTTCCCTTCCCGACCAAGTGTTCCTGCCCTACGAATTCTTCGAGGGTTTTTGGTCTGATTTTCGAGGCGAGCGGCTCCATGTGCCTATCCTACCTCCAATCTCCCGGTGAAACCACTACCCGGGGAAAACAACAAACCCAAGAAGGAGGAATACAAAAAAGAAAAAGAGGAGCCACACGGCGGTCCAAACGATAACTTTCAACGCTTCGTGCTTTTTCTCCGCGAAGAAAAGTATCACGGGATAGCGGAGCGCGATTACACTGCAGATGAGAGCGGACACCAGGAATGAGAGAAGAAAAAGCATAATTGCGGCAACAGGGCTCGGTGTGACGTTCGCCTTCCACTCTTGCATCAACTCCACCACGACCGCGAATATACTCACGTATATTGTGAGTCCCGCCGCCTGGAAAAGTCCTATTGCCCGAATGGAGTACTTTGTATCCATATACATAAGTATACCAAATATTCTCTAATTCGAGTTGTTACGCTTATTCAGAAATTCTACCTGCGAGACGATCTTCTGAAGATCGTCGTTGATGTGCGCAAGCGTCTCTCGTACCACCGTATCCCCCTTCTCATCCTCCTCACTGTCTTCCTGGATTTCATCAACATTCTCCTGAATCTCGTCCACGTCTTCCTGAATCTCATCGATGTCTTCCTGAATCTCCTCTATGTCTTCCTCGACTTCCTGCAAGCTTTCCATACTGCGATTCACCGTCATCTGAATAAAGATCGCGAGATAGATTGCCTCGAGCGAGACGATCGTGGTCAACACGAGGAGAATCTTATCCATAGTTACTCCGAAAAGCGCGAGCACAAACGCCGCGGCAAAAAGAAGTGTGTGTACCGCAAGCGAGGAAGGTGTGCCGATCCAGCGCGTCGCTTTGAGGGCAAGCTCTTCAAATTTTGTGATATTTTTCGCTGGTTTTATCATCATGATGATGTTTGTTCACAAAAAGAAACGGCGCGGGCTCTTGTGGTACGGCAAGCCGCTCTTTGGTTCCAGTCGCACACACTATCACATAATTTCCTTTACTTTGCAAGCAATCTATCGAGGCCGGGCCTCAATAGAGTTATCCCCAATATTATCGAGGCCGGGCCTCGATAGATTGGAGAGTAATCACACGAAATGCGTTTTCGTTTTTTCAAGAAGGATGTCGCTTATTCCCTTGGTGTTTTTTTCCTTTCTTTTGAGCCATTCATTCAGTGATTTCCTGTATCGCTCCTCGCCGCCGAAGAAATCAAGAAGAAACTCGCGCTGGGTAACCGAGGGGAAGTTGTTCCACCCGCAGTAATCGAGATGACTGCTCCACCGATACGAATCGAGGAAATCAATCGGCACAGAATCTTCTTCATTAAGGTCGAGCGGATTGGTGTGGATGTAGTAAGGAAGATGAACAAGATGACCGTGTTTGTTCACGTGCACTGCCTGAAATCTTCCTTGAAACAGAATTCCGCTCCGCTCATGCCGCTGGTTAAAATGGAGCGCGTAGCCGGTTCCTAATTTATGCATGAATTTCCTTATCCCTCCCTTTCTTTTCTCCCGAAGAAGCAGGTGAAAATGATTGGGCATAAGCGCAAACATAAGTATCTCGACGATGAGTTTCCGCGGCTCCCGTTCCATATCCAACCTCCCTTTAAGGCACGGCGGATCGGTCTCTGCAACGCGATTGGGTTTCCTGCAGAACCGGTAACTCAAATTGAGCGCCGGTTTTTCATCGTTGAATTCAAAGAGGTCATGCATAAATCTCATGCGGTCGTGCTCATCCTTAAAGATGACTCTCTTCTCAACGCCCCTGTTATACACGTGGTATATTTCGTTTTCAACAAACTTCAGCTTCCGCATCTCTTGTAGTAGTTTCAGTGTAACACCGAGAAAAATAATCTCCCTGAAAGTTATCCACAAAATTATCGAGGCCCGGCCTCGATAGATTGGGTTAATCGGAGGAGGTCTGCGGCGTCGGTGCGGAAAGAAGAAAAAATTTCGAGTCCTCCCACGAAATTCGGGCAAGAGCTTGGTTGTTCGGGATTGAGCCCCAACTCACCTCATCGACGCGCGTTCCTCCCGGGTCATACAACACAAGAATACCTCCACCCGGACTCAACGAGTATGATTTCGGCCACAACACATCGGGAGGGAGCGAAGAAGTCACATATCCCCCTTCGTGGGCAATCAGGAAATAACGGTGCGGGGGTATGCGCTTGTCCTTGAAACGCGAGGAAGAAACAAGCGAGGATTCGCTTCCCGTTCCACTTCGTTTTTTTATGCTCCATCCCGTGAGCGACACCGTCTTATCATTCGGATTATAGAGTTCCACAAATTCATCACCCGCACCGATCGAGGTTCCTGCCACCACCTCGCTTATCAGAATATTCGAATAAGAAACCAGGCCTGCGGGATCGGGTGAAAGATCTTCTCCGGAAAATGTCGCGCTCCTCCCTTCCTCTTTGAGATCGAGAGAAACCGTAGCAACAATTTCCTCCGCGGGACCGAATGTCTCTCGAACCAAACCGAAAGCACCGGCAAAAAATGTGGGGAAGAGAAGGACGAACATTGTTGTACTTAAAACTCCGATAATCGCCCCCATCAGGGCTTTCTTCATATCTTCCTAAAGTACACCGAGAGGTAAAAATAGTTATCCCCAATATTATCGAGGCCCGGCCTCGATAGATTGAAGTGACCGTGAAGTTACTCCTGAATAATGAACCTGCCGAGAAGTTTTACACCCTCCGGGCAGAGTTTATAGCACACTACTTCGATCTCCGCGTTCTTGGACGCTTCGAGGCTTATCCCCGTTTTTTCGCTTGGCTGAACGGAGGGAATATACAAACCGATCACATCGGCTTTTACATCAACCGGGGCGCCGGTCGCATTCGTGATATCAAACTGCGCGAAGCCCCCGCGCCGCACCACCACTTCGTGCGGATCGAACCCCTGCGCCGTAATCGCGATCGAGTAGATGGAAAATCCAGAACCGTTTGCGGACCCGGAGGTTTTTGCGGGTACGGTGAATTGCCTTGGTGCAGTTTCTTCTCCTTTCGATCCTCCCACATTCTCCGGTTCTTTCTTCACGAAAAAAGAAATTGCCACAAGGAAAAGCACAATCACAAGGACAACCGCGACTAGTGTTATGTTTCTTTTCATAAAAATCTCCAGAGATTATTTAGTCCACGAGGAATCCTCTCGTGCAGTATTTGATATCAAGATCCTGCACGGTGTACGGCGAACATTTTTTCTGATTCAAATAACTGGTATCGGTACTTGGAACCTCTGCCGTTAATTTTGTGTTCATATCGTCACAGCTCACGTCTCTTCCGACCACCGTCGAATCCACGTTATAGGCGTAGCGGTACAACTTGTATGACGCGGGACAACTGAAACCGGTCACCGTATATGAACCACTCCCTGTTCCTTCATATACTTTCACACAAGCGGTGCTGTTCGCACTGCAACGCACGATATAGTACCCATCGCTCGTTACTGTTGCTGTTGATACCGTTGCCTCCGGACGACCCGGGTCGGCCGTAGTGGTTGCCGCCGGAGCGCTTGCCGGCGCCGAGACGCAACTTGCGGTGGTTACGCCTGCGGTCCCCGCCGATGTCATATTTTCGGTCGCGTCTCGTATCTTCCCGTACACCGTGTAGGACGTGCCGCACGCAAGACCGCTTAGCGTCTGTGAGGGGGTGCTATACCACGTGTAGGTTGATCCGTTGGTTGAATATCCGTATGGAGAAGTGTTAAGACCGCTGTAAGAATCGGTCCCCGCACTCATCGAAGTGTTCACCGACGTCTGTGACGCCGCGGACGCTGATACTATTGGAGGATTCGGTGTGGGAATGGTTGTATCAACCCGTACCGGCCCCCAGCAATACGATGCGTAGTTTCCTAAAGTGAGTGCCGGAGTCCAGTTTCCCGCAGTATCGCTCGCCCTAAAGCACGCGTACCACGAAGAGCCCGACGTTGTTTGTGTCAGTGTGGCTCCGTTCGTAAAGGTGCTTGCGGCGGTCGTTCCGGGATCGCACGGCGGCATAGTTTGTGTATCCGCCCAGCAATGACGCACATAAGAAATTCCGGAAGAAACATCGCTCGCGGTAGCACTCGTGGTTGCCGACGTCATCCAATTCGTCCCCGAACCGGTTCTGGAGATGGAGGGAGGGGTTGTGTCACACGCGGAGGTGGTCGCCGACGACGCGGTAGATGACGCTGATGCTCCCCCGGTATTGTACGCGGTCACTTGATACGAGTAAGACGTACCACAAGAGAGCCCTGTGTCCGAATAAGAAGTCGCTCCCGAGCTTCCAATGTACGCACCTCCTCGATACACGTAATACCCGGTCGCTCCCGAAGCGGCTGTCCACGAAAGATCGATCTGGGTTTGGGATATGGTGGTGGCGGAAAGTCCGGTCGGGGCTGAAGGAGGATTAGGAAGTGTGGTTGCGCTTGTGGTGCCAGCCGACGTTTCGTTTCCGACTGCATCGCGGATTTTTCCATACACCGTGTAGAGTGTACTGGCAGTCAGCCCGCTTATTATTTGTGAATTTGATGCATACCACGTGTAGGTTGATCCGTTGGTTGAAAATCCATACGCCGCCGCGTGAAGTCCTGATGCGCTATCGGTTCCGGCACTCATTGAGACATTCAACGATGTTTGACTTGCCGCTGACGCAGAAACAGTCGGAGGATTCGGTGTGGGAGCAGTGGTATCCACATAGGCCGTCCAAGGAGAAGAGCTTGCACTCGTACGCAAAGCAGAATCTTCGGTGTAAGCATACCAAGATGTTCCATTAAGATCACTCGTATGCGTATAACAACTTGATCCGCTTCCTATAGCGTAACCTCCATTACCAGCTAGAACTCCCCCGATCACGAACCTTGCTCTCGTTGAAACCCCTGGATATCCGGTTACCCATGCGCAGAAATTCCTCGAGCTTACCCACGAAGCATTTGCCGGTGATGTAAGCGCCGGCACGCAAAGAGAGGTGAGTGTCGAAAACGAAACGCTATCGCCGGATTCCCCTCCTGCATTATACGCGCGAACCGTATAGGAGCCCGTTGTAGTAGAGCATGTGAGACCGCCATGGATAAAACTTGTTATGTTTGCGCCAACAGTTCCTACAAGTACTCCGTCTCGATATACCCTAAATCCCGATTCGTTTGTTGAGTTATCGTTCCAAGATAAATTTATTTGGGTTTCAGTGGAAGTTCCATAGAGCCCAGAGGGAGCGGCGGGAGCACACACTACAGTTGAGTACGTCCCGTTCGTAGTCGCCGAACTTCCTCCCGAGTTTACGGTAGAAATTGAGTAACTATATGACGTGCCACAGGTAAGCCCCTGATCGAGATAGCCGGTTGCGCTTGCTCCCTGAGCTAAAAGTGTGGCACCGCGATACAGTGAATACGTCGTTCCTGCGTCATATGAATAAGAGAGAAAAATTGTGGTGGTACTGTTTGGCGACCCACTTAATGATGGGGCGTTCGGGCGCGTGTAGTTTGATGCGCTTGCGTTCGCCGAACTCCCACCGGTGTTAGACGCGAGGACTGTGTAATTATAAAGAGTATTTGGAGAGAGAAGAGCATCGGAAACGCTTGTAGCCGAACCAGAGTACAAAGCCGGCGTTAATCCTTGTCGATAGACAGTATATGATGTCGCTCCGCTCACCGCATTCCAAGAAAGATTAATCTCACTTGATGATATTGAAGTGGCGGTGAATCCCGTGGGAGTAGCGGGTGGATTCGGAAGTGTAGTGATAACATTCGAATTCGCCGATCTACTTGAGTAATAGGTTCGTCCGTTCGTCGTCACATACGCCTCGACGTTGAATGCATACGGGGTGTTTGCGGTAAGTCCCGAGGCGGTTCCCGATGTCGCTCCGGCTCCCGCGGATCCTCGGTAGGGTCCGCCACTGCTGTAAATGTTGAATCCGCTTTCGGTGTAGGGCGAACCCCTTGTCCACGCAACAGACGCGGTTGTTTGGTCTATAGTAGAGGCGGTTCCGATGGTTGGTGCTCCCGGAGTGCACTGGTCAGTCGATGCGCTCGCACTATTTGATGCGGCCGAACTTCCCCCCGCATTGTACGCAACGGCATAATACGAACCCCCTCCGACGCAGGCGAGCCCGGCGTCAGAGTAACTCGTCGCGGAAGTTGCTCCGATATATCCCCCGTTACGATACACATAGTATCCCGTTGCGCCACCCGATGCGGTCCACGAGAGATTGTTTTGTGTTTGCGAAACGGGGGTTGCGGTGAATCCCGTAGGAGCGGCTGGCGCACACGCGGTGGTAACCACCGAATTACTCGCACACCCATACGCGGAACATATTTGAAATGTGTATGTCGTCCCGCAAGAGAGCCCGGTACTTGAATATCCGCTTGTTCCCACGCCTACCGTGGTAATATATGCCCCGTTGCGGTAGATGTCTTGACTACCCCCGTTTATCTGACTTACCGTCCACGAGACATACACCGACGTTTGCGTAATTGAAGAAAAACCTACGGAATCAAAATCATTTACGGAGTACACCGCGGCTTTGATGATGTCGGTAGAGAACACGGCGGCAAAAAAACCGGCAACCGCGACACTAACGGAAAAAAACACTAATAACGGTCTTGGAAATTTCATGCTTCTTTTGATTATATTATTATACCATATTGTCCACAATACTTTTCTCTCTGTTCCGTGTTATTTCCCCGCGTGATAGAGGTAGATAAACACGCTTGGATTTCGATACACCTCTTTCAGGAAAGGACATTCTTGGGGCTTTTTCGCATATACAATGCCTGCGCCGAGATCAACCAACATTGTTTCCTTGTTCTCGCATTTTCCTTCTTCTTCCACCATGAGCCCGGCCGGATTGATGAGCGCGCCCGCATTTTGCGAGGTGAGAAACGAAACCTTCGACGAAAGACGGGTAAACGGGGTGAGAATGGTCCCCACCGATTGATTTGACACCACCGCCATTCCATTGAATTGATACTTGTTTTCTTTAAGCCACCTGAGAGCCGCAAGGTCGTCTCGATTCACCAGTTCATACAGCCCCGCCCCCGCGGGAAGGATGAAATAGCCGTTGAAAAGAAACAAAACAATTGTCGCCGCGAAGAAAAATACCACCACACTTCTCCACGCCGCCGGAAGCTGCCGGTTATCCCAAAACAATCGGATTGTTCCGGTAATCCATACTATCCCCATTGCCGCAGATAACGCGATCATAATTCCCAGAAAATAAAACGACCGCTGGTAAAAAACCAGAAACGAGACCCCGGTAACCGTCCCCAAAAGAACGATTGCCGTTCCCCACAAGATTCCCCACCTCACGCCTTCCGCCCAGCGATCGCTTCGAAGTGAAAAAAATCCTATGATACCGAGCGTAAAAAGAAGAAGAGGGACGGTACTAAAAAAACCTATTGTTCCCGCGAAATGAAATGTCGCGGAAAGCGGAATGAAAAATGCCTGGACGATTTCCGACTGCAACAAAAAAGAAGGGAGGGAGATATCGCTCGCTATTCTCCAAAATTCACGATACGGACTTATGGACACTCCAAAATATATTCCTCCCGCCGCGAGAAGAAGCAATCCGGCACACATCGATAATTTCATCCACCTCTCTTTCAAATCCTTGAGGAACAGCGGGAGAAAACAAAGAAATGAAAGTATCGCAAACGGAAAATATACGAGCGCGAGCGCACCGAACACAAGACACGCCCAAAAGAATTCCCGGAGATTTTTTGTCCACAGGGATGAGGAAAGAAAAAGAACGAGTGTGAAAAAAAGCGCGAATATCGAGGGGACGAAGAACCACCACCCGAGCGAATACGCGCTTGACCGGAGCGCAACAAGAAAAACCGGAAGTGCGATCCCCGCGGAAAAACGTTTTGTTCTCCCGAAAAGGAGGAGCGATCCGACAAAAGATACGAGGAACATGTTGATCGCGGGCATAAGGGGCCATCCCTCCACGGGATCTATTCCTGCGGCGCGGGATACCATTGCGATATAACTCGAAAAACCCGGCTTATGATTCGAAAATTCATTAAAAAGATACGGATGTGTATTGAGCGGCTTGCCCTCGATAACATTCTGGACCGTTCCTATCTGCCACCATTCATCGGCGTGAATCGCCCACGGGTAACCTTTATGGGGAAGGGCGATAAAAACACCCGCGAGAATCGAAAGAAAGAAAATGGCGGCGACGAACGCTTTTTCTTTCTTCTTCGCGTCTCTCCACTCTTCCCGAATAACAGACAGTTTTTTTCTTGCTATCATCGCGAGAATAATTGAAACAATCACACTCGATATAAAAAACGCTTCCGCAAGCGGCAGGCGCACCACCGCAAAAACAACGCTTACCACAACACCGAAAGAAATCGATGTTGCAATAGAGAGGCCGATCCGCTCGGAAAGCCCCCGCACCCGCGGGAGAAGAAGTGAAATGAGATATCCCGGGAGAAAAAATGCGAGGACGACAAAGAAAAAACCCATGATATAATTATAGACGATGTTTCCTCTTATATCAGTAGTGCTCCCGTGCCGAAACGAAAAAGAAACGCTTGGGGCGTGCATACGAGAACTACGGGCGGTGGCGGAAAAAAATAATCTCGTCATTGAAATCATCGTTTCTGATTCCTCCGAAGACGGTTCCGAGGTAATCGCAAAAAAAGAAGAAGTGGTACTCGTGGAACACGGCACCGAAGGATACGGCTTTGCCGTAAAAGAGGGGGTACGACACGCAAAAGGAGACATTATCATTTATGCGGATGCTGATGGCACGTATCGCTTTTCCGAACTGCCGGAATTTTTGAAAAAACTCAAAGAAGCGGATGTCGTGATCGGAAGCAGATTCAAAGGATATATAGAGAAGGGCGCGATGCCGCTCTCCCATCGTTTTTTCGGAACTCCTTTTTTCAACGCTCTTCTCATGATTTTCTTCGGAATCAGGATCTCGGACAGCCAATCCGGTTACCGCGCGATGAAAAAACAAACCTTCTTTGATCTCAACTTGAAAACCAACGGCATGGAGCTCGCGACAGAAATGATTATCAAGGCAAAAAGATCACATGCCATAATTAAAGAGGTACCCATCCGGTATCTTCGAAGGAAGGGAATTTCAAAACTCCGACGCTACCGCGACGGATTCGCGCATTTGAAATACATTCTCCTCCAGACGCCGTTCGCGTTTTACTCCGCCGCGGGATCGCTGTTTTTCGCGGTCGGCATTTTTTCTCTCATTCTTTTGAATTTTTCATCGCTCCCCGTCCCGGGGGTCCTTGATTCCGCTACCGTAAAAATTCTTTTCCCCCTTATCGGCTTCCAGCTCCTTTTCTTCGGTCTATTCGCCAAAACGTACCTCTCTGTCCGCTTCGAAGAAAAGAGCGAATTGATGGAAAAGTTCTACTCAATATTTAAATTGAGGATTGCCATAGGCGTCGGCGCCGTATTGATCCTCGTCCCGCTCTTTCTCAAAGTTGCCGGAATAAGTCAGGAAATTTTCGAGCCGCTCCTCGTTTCTACCATTCTCGGACTCCAAATCATTTTCAACTCCATCGTCCTTTCAACCCTCTCCATAAAATAGGCGTTCCATGGAAGAAAAAAAGACGATCCTCATAATCAATAAATTCTGCCCGCTTCACCCGAAAGCGGGCGGAGCGGAAAAAAACCTGCTCGAGATATTTTCAAGGATCGGAGCACAACACAATGTAATACTCCTCGCCGGCCGCTTCCCCGGCGCCGCGGAAGAAGAGATTTTGAAGAACATCCATATCTATAGGATCGGCGCTCCCCATTCCGAAAATGTGATTCGAATCCATCTTCTCCTCCCCTTCGCACTCCGAAGTTACCTGAAACGCTTTACGCCGGACATACTCATCGAAGACATGAGCGTGCTTCCGTTCTTTACTCCTCTTCTTTATTCGAAGCGGAAAAAGGCGGTCATGGTCCATGGACTGAATGGGCGTTATTTTTTCACTTCACAGCGATTCCCTTTTTCACTTTTCGGATACTGCGCGGAAAAACTTTTTTTCATGTTCTACCGAAACGAGACCGTCATCACGGTAAGCGAGTGGGTGCGGGAAAAACTCATACGGCGCGGGTTCCGGAACGTGCATACAATCTTAAACGGAGTGGATGATACCTTTTTAAAAGTCGAGAAAAAATACGCTCCGCGCCCGTCGGTACTTTTTCTCGGACGCCTTGAGGGGCGAAAGGGCGTCGGTTTATTACTCCGCACGTTCCCCTTCGTCGAAACAAAAATTCCATCCGTGCGCTACGTAATCGCCGGAAGAAGATTTTATTTCGGAGAACCGCGACGGCTCAGAAAAATTCTCGATTATTTCGGGAACCGTTACTCCAAAGACCAAATCGAATTTACGGGGTACGTCTCCGAAGAAAAGAAGCGGGAATTCTTGGCGACTACATGGCTTCTTGCAATGCCGTCCTTAACCGAGGGGTATGGCATCGTCGCACTGGAAGCGAACAGCACCGGCACATTCGTGATCGCGAATGACACGGAAGGGCTTCGAGAAGCCGTGAAACGGGGGAAAACGGGGGTACTTGTCAACTGCCGCAGCGTGCAAGAGTTCTCCGAAAAAATCGTGGAATGGCTTAGTATAAAGAAACTTCGAGAGAGAGAAGAAGAATGCCGGGCATGGGGCAAGACCCACTCGTGGGAGAAGGCGGCAGACGAAGTCATAAAAGTTATCCACAATATTATCGAGGCCCGGCCTCGATAGAAAGGAATTTTCGCTCTACGAACACCGCAAAAAAGGGAAGTCCGAGAAGCGCGAGGAATGAGATGATGTTCGCGATCGTTTCGAATCCCGACCGTTCGAAATCCATATTCACCGTTTCGGGACCCGATGAAACGAGGAGCATCTGCCCGGGTGTTACTTCAAACACCGTTCTTTCCGAACGCCAGTCGGGGAAGTTGCCGAGATTCACGATCCACGGCACGGTTCCCGTAGCGGGGCTTTCAAATCGAATGCGAGTATCACCGAACGCCTTGATATCCGCCAAGGGAACGGCGTCTTTGGCGTGCCGTTCCATGGAAGTCAGGAACGAATACATACTCTCGTCAAAGCGATTGTAGATGATGACCGGCTTCCTCGTCCGCCCGAGTGCGGTAACAAGATCGGCATCATGGGTACTCCCGGGAGTAATAAGAAAGAAATCAAAGGCACTAAGTTCTCCGGGTGAAACCGAAGAAATGTTTTTTGCAAACGCAACGGGCAGGTTGTAGGACCCTCGCCTGCGGAAAAGTTCTATCGAGAATTTTTTGAAAGATTCGGCACTGAAAAACGAAGTGTCCACAAAGAGACCGGTCGGACGCTCCGATGCGCGCACCAGCGGCGCCGGATTTTTGAGACGATACAGGCGGTATTGAAGAAGCGCATATTGAAATCCGGGAGGCACTTCCCTTTTTTCCTCTCCGAAACGCGCAACCTCTTCTATCTGGTCTCCCAGGAGATTCAACCGCTCGATCGCATCGACGGAATGCACGAGAAAATAATCGACCCCCATAAGCCGCAGGCGATCGATGTTTTCCCTGAACTGTGTGATGAGGTCAAAATCGTATATGAGGGAGTTGTCGGTATATCCCCAAAGAAGCGCGTGAGAAACCCCGTGTGAGAGCGGAAGCAAGAAATCGCTCTGATGCGCCGACTCGTACAAAAGCCCGTTAAGGGTGCTTCTCCCCTTCAGATTAAGAAGCGTCGTGATCATAAGAGGACTCCCCAAACGGTGAATCTGATACATATCCCCTTCAACGAAGATTCTCTGCGTTTTTTCCCGAAGCACACGACTCACCACTTCTTGCGCGAGCGAATAATCGGGGTAGTCCTCCGGCCTGAAGTGATATGCCGCCACACCGAGATTTTCTTCCAATCCCAGGACCGGCGAAACAAACGTGGTCTCACGATCGAATCTGGATCCGAAAACCCACGCGCCGATGCATATCGCCATGACAGTGATCCCCGCCACCACTCCTTTTTTCGGAATCCTCAAGAGGTGCCCCTCCTCAAGCGCGGAATACATTCCGAGAAGCGCGATTGCGAAGTAGAAGGAAAGAAAAAACGGCGAGGAGCGGTAATAATGAACCGTGAGGCCCGGAAAAAGATGGACAAAAAAATTACTTGCGATCTGCAATACGATCACCGCAATAAAAAGATTTCGAAGAGCCCGGTACTTCTCGTTTTTTCTCAAGCGGTTAAACCCGTAGACGAAAAAGATAAAAATAATGAGGGATGCCGCAAAAAGAAAACTGTTCCATACGCTCGCAAATGGCGCCGCGGCATTTTTATATTGAGTAAGAAGCGAGAGAAAAGGCGCGGCAAGATCGATAAGAAGTCCTCCGGCATTTAAAAATGACTGCGGTTTCGCCGATTGGTAAAAGTTAAAGACAACAATGGGAAGCGCAAAAAACAGAACGAGAAGGACCCCGTATACGAATATCGCCGCCTGTACGGAAAGCCAATTTTTATTCCGAATACTCAAGACATACACCACCCACAAAAATGCGAGAAAAACGGCAATCATGGGGCTTGAAAGCACCGTTGCCGCAAAAGAGAGGATGGAGCACACGACATAGACCCGTTTTTTTGTTTCTCTTGTTTTTTCCAGGCACGCAAAGAAGAGAAGTGAAAAAAGCGCTCCGAGGGAAGAGGTAAAAAGCCCTCCGGTCAAGACCGCGGATGCGCCGATGCCGAATCCCCTGAATATCTGCGGATAGAAAAGATAGAAAAGAGCAAGAAGAATCGCGAGCCATCCCACCTTGCGGTGCACGAATGTTTTTGCAAAAAACCAGAATACCAACGGGAACGCGATAATTACAAGAAATAAAAAGAGGCGCCACGCGAAGAAATCGGTGATCGCCGCACCGGCGACGAACGTAATAAGCGCGCCGATAAAAAACGGGAGCGGCCCGTAAAAATAAAAGAGGGTCGATCCCCCGAGTTGTCCCGCATCATATCCGTTGATGGTTCCCCCCTGTGCGAGTTCCAAAAACTTCTCGAATAAATAAAAGTGGGGAACCGTATCCCAACCGGGAAGAAGCGAGTCCTTGTACGTAAAGAGTCCGGCGAATTTTATCCCGATGACAAGCACCACAAGAACCAGAAAAATCACTTCGATAGTGGTTGCTTTCAACTTCATGGGTTCTATTATACCATAGTGAAATGAGGCCGTTTTTGTCCGTGATACTGCCCGCCTATAACGAAGCCGAACGCCTGCCCCCGACCTTAGAAAATCTTTTCGAAGAACTGCGACAGATGAGCTTCGAATATGAAATCATCGTTGTGAATGACGGATCGAAAGACGGCACGCGCGAGGTGATAAAAAAAATCGAGGCGGAAACGAAATATCTTACCCTTATCGATTATGAAGAGAATAAGGGAAAAGGGTTCGCGGTACGAAAAGGAATGATCGCCGCACAGGGCACATGGCGACTTTTTATGGACGCGGACGGCGCATCGCCGTTCTCCGAATTTAAAAAAATGATGCCATACCTGAACGAAGAGCACGGCATACTTATAGGAAGCCGCTTCATGAGGGGAGCGAAAGTACTCGTCCCGCAGCCAACGCACAGAAAAACGCTCGGCCGCCTGGGGAATTTTTTGATACGGGTGCTCTTCCTCCCCGGTATCCTGGACACGCATTGCGGCTTCAAATGTTTCAGGAGCGACGCGGCGGAAAAAATTTTCGAGAGGACAAAAATCGATCGGTGGGCATTCGATGATGAAGTGCTCCTCCTTGCGATGAAAATGGGATACCCGGTGAAAGAAATACCGATTATATGGAGTGATCGGAGGGAACATTCTACCTTCAGGTTGTCTGATTATATCTTCGCGTTTTTTGACGTGATAAAAATCAAGTATTGGCTCGCGACGGGCAAATATAACGTATGAAAAAACATCATTTAAACATCGTACGGGAGTTGAGCAGGAGCGATTTCAAGCTGAAATACTACGGTTCGCCGTTCGGTCTCCTCTGGAGTTTTCTGAAGCCGCTTCTTATGCTCATCATCCTTTACGTGGTGTTTTATTTCTTTCTCGGAATGAAAGTCGAGCATTATGTGTGGCACCTGCTTCTTGGAATCATCTTCTGGAACTTCTTTTCCGACACCACAAAAGACGTGATGCGGAGCGTCTCCGCAAAATCCCACATCCTGAAAAATGTGAACATTCCCCCGTTCGTGGTGATGGTAAGCACGCTCCTCCATTCGTTTTGGACTTTTCTCATCGGACTCGGAGTATTCTTCGCGCTCTTTTTCGCGTTCGGCATGCCCCTTACGGCGAGTATGCTTCTTTTTCCTCTTCTCATAATCTTCCTCGTACTCCTCACCGCCGGCATATCGCTCATCGTCATCATTCCGGCAGTCCGTTTCAAGGACTTTGAACATCTCTGGGATGTGTTCCTCCAAATGCTTTTTTGGCTCACCCCGATTGCGTACCACTATTCCCTTGTCCCCCGTCCGTATCTTTCGTGGTATCTTATCAATCCGCTGACGCGCATCATGGTCGAAGCGCGCGAAGTTATCTTCGGAACAATCCCCGATTTTTCTTCGCTCCTCGTAACCGCGCTCTTTGCATCCCTCATATTTTGTATCGGCGGGGGAATATTTAAAAAATACGGGCACACCATAATCGAATATCTATAACGTACGATGATCGAGGCGAAAAAAATAACAAAAATATACCGCATTCCCCACGAAAAGCCGGGAACGCTTTTCGAGACAATCCTCGGAAAAGACAAACGAAAAACATTCGAATCATTTTCGGCATTACAAAACGTGAGTTTCAAAACCGAAGGCGGAGAAATGATAGGACTGATCGGTAAAAACGGCAGCGGAAAAACGACGCTCCTTAAAATCTTGGGCGGCATTATTGCTCCCACAAGTGGTACGTGTTTTGTTTCCGGGCACGTCGCGCCGTTTTTGGGGCTCGGTATCGGCTTCCATTACGAACTCTCCGCCGAAGAAAACCTTTTCCTCTACGGCGCGATCCTCGGGATGGATCGGGAAGAGATACGGGAAAAACTCGAAGCCATTCTCCGCTTTGCGGGCGTGGAACGCTTCAAGGATATGAAACTCAAGCACTTCTCGAGCGGCATGACGAACCGCCTCGCATTTTCCCTCATGAGCCAGACGAACTTCGACGTGCTTTTGCTCGATGAAATCTTCGCGGTGGGAGACAAGGATTTCATTCCACAGAGTTTGGCCGTACTCGAAAAATACAAAGACAGCGGGAAAACCGTCGTTATCGCAAGTCATAATACCGACCTTATCGCGCGCTACTGCCCGAGGACGCTTCTTCTCGAGAAGGGGGTGTTAAAGGCGTTCGGAAAAACGGAAGAGGTGGTTCGCGAATATAACTCGCTTTGATATGCGCTTCGAAACTGTCGTTCTTATACCGAGTTATAACGGGAAGCATCTTCTCAAAGAGTGTCTTCTCTCGCTTCGTGCGCAGACCTACACGGGGTTTACCATAATCGTCGCCGATGACGGGTCGAGTGACGGCACGGCGACATATTGCAGGGAACATTTTCCCGAAGTGCGGGTACTCGAATCAAAAAAGAACCGCGGATTTGCGAAAACGGTGAACGGGGGGCTCCGCGACGCCGTGTATAGGTATGCTCCCCGCTACATCGCAATTTTGAATAATGATACGAGAGCGGACAAGGAGTGGCTCGGAGCGCTTGTAAAGCGAATCAAAAGCGATCCGAGGACTGCGGCGGTAACCTCGAATATGCTTTTTTTCGATCACCCCGACATTGTAAACAGCCACGGGGGAACGCTCGACTGGAACGGCGACGGATATGACATCAATTTCGGCATCCATCGCATACGAGAGAAAGAAAAAAGCAGGCGCGTCCTGGGAAGTTGCTGGGGGGCAACGCTCGTAAGAAGCGGTGCGCTCCGCACGATCGGACTTCTCGATGAAACATTCAACGCATACTTCGAGGACTTGGATTGGAGTTGGCGGGCGAACATTCTCGGCTATCACGTGTTCTTCGAAAAAAATGCCGTCGTGTACCATAAACACAGTGCAAGCTATCGCGGCATGCGGTATAAAAAACTGTTCTTTTGCAAGAGAAACGCGCTCCGCGCGGCGCTTAAGAATTACGAAAGAACGAATCTTCCCCATGAGATGGTATATATACTTATCGGCTACTGGTTCGCAGTGGTCGGTTATTTCCAAACCAACAGGCATCAATTGCCCTTCGGAAAAAAAATCGTGTATGCGACGATTCCGCTCTTCTCGCTTTTGTGGAACCTGCTCCATCTCCCGAGCGCCGTACGCGAACGGCGGGCAATCCAGAGAAAAAGGAAAAGGAAAGACAATATAGTTTTTAATCTTGTGCGTCAGGACCCGACTCCCGCAAGAGAGTGGATCAAGGGACTTAAAAGTAAAATGCCGAGGGTATCGCATCTCCGGAACAGGGTGGAGGAAATTTCAGTACCTTTCAAAAGATTCGCGCAAAATGCCGAGCATAGATTCTTCCTGCCGCTTTTGAATCGCGCGAAACACGAGCTCGTCTTCCCGATGCTCCAGAGCGCGAAACATAAAGCGGTACTTCCTCTCGTGTACCGCGTGAGGAACATAAATCGCTATCTCTTCGAGCACGCGCTTCATAAAAGCAGAGAGTTAAAATCGTTTCTCCTGCGCGTCGACGAAGAAACCATGAATGCGTACTTCGAGGTTATACTTACCAATCTCCCCTTTTCGCTTGCGGGCATACGAAAGAAAGACCTCCTTAAAGAAGAGTCCGCGCTTGTGGTTGACGCGTGCATGTCTTGCCTCCGGCTTTCGTGGTACCGCGAACGCGTGAACCTGAAACGGCTTGCGAAGAAAATAGAGGTTGCCGGGCGCGAATTGAAAAAGACCGCGATACACTGGGATGACACCATCACGTTCGGGAAAGCGATCAACGCACCCTCACAACTTTATTTCTATCTCCGTCTTATCGAAGAATCCGGCACTACACAATTTCCCGAAGATAAAATGAACATGGTGAGGAACGAGGGATCACGGCTTCAGAACATGATTCTTGATCATGTTCATTATAAAAAACTCCTTTCCGGAACGCCGACTTTTTTTCTTAAACTTTATTCGAAAATGTATCTTGAAGAAGGGTTTATAAAGTATCTGACAACCCGCGCACACGCGATCTGGAACGGAGAAGCTGAATATAGGGAATCCGGACCTCCGGAGGAGATTACTGGAAGCCCGGCCTCCCGCGTGAAGCCGGGCTTCCCCGCGATTGGAGGCCTGACTCCACCCAGTCAAAGGAAATTCGGCGTCAACATTTTCGGCTTCCTCGATTCGGAGAGCGGCGTGGGGGAAGCGGCACGGACAATCGCCCGAGCGGTGGAGCGAGCCCGAATCCCCTACGCGCTTTTGAACAGTCCGCGCTGTCCGCACAGGAGGAAGGATAATGAATTTTCAAAAAAATTCACCTCGGAAAATCCCTACGCGATAAACATCATCACGTTCTATGGAGACGTGTTTCAAGACGAACTCCGCGCATGGGGAAAAGAAAAATTCGAAGGTCGTTACAATATCGCCTACTGGGCCTGGGAACTTTCTCGGCTTCCCGATTCGTGGGAAAAACTTTTTGATCGTGTAGACGAGATATGGACACCCTCCACGTTCGTCGCATCCGCGATACGCCACGCGCGGAAAAAAATGAAGTGCACGGTCATTCCGCACGCGATTAGTCCCGGTCATGCTCCCTACTCCCGTTCGCATTTTTCACTCGATAAAAATGATTTCGTGTTTCTCTTTATGTTCGATTTTTACAGTATCTTCGAACGCAAGAATCCCCTCGCCACAGTCCGCGCATTCAAAAAAGCGTTCAGCCCCGAAGAACCGGCGGAACTCATCATAAAATGTTCGAATAGTGAGATCGACCCCAAAAACTTCAGAATGTTGGAGGAAGAGGTGAAGCATCACAGGATTCGTATCATACGCGAATATCTCGATCGGGAAGAAGTAAACAGTTTGTTAAATCTATGCGACGCCTATGTGTCGCTCCACCGCTCCGAAGGATTCGGGCTCACCATCGCCGAAGCGATGTCGTTCGGAAAGCCCGTCATCGCGACGAACTATTCCGGAAATGTTGATTTTATGACAAGAGAAAACAGCTTCCCGATCAGCTACACGCTGGTGCCACTTAAAGAAGATTACGACGGATATACGAAAGGAAACGTCTGGGCGGAGCCGGACGAGGAAGAGGCCGCCCAACGCATGCGGTTTGTCTTTGATCAAAGAGATGCGGCGCTCCATAAGGGAACGCTCGGAAGAAGAGAAATTATATCGCATGTGAGTCCTCCCGCAATCGCCCGACTCGTCGCAAAACGAATTAAGGGGCTACGAATGAGGCATATCGGTGGACAGAAGGAGATATAGCACAACCAAAAAAATCGGCTATAATGAAAATAGCTCCGGTGGCGGACACGTCAAGTTTCTACTACCGGGAAAGGTCGCAACAACAATTTCAAAGAGGAAATGGAACAAAACAACAAAAAGACGATTGTATGGATTATTGTGGGAGTGGTAGTTGCCGCAGTCGTGATCTACTTCGCGGTAAGCGGCGGACTTCCGCAAGGACCCGCAGGAGTTGAGACGCCGGAGGGAACCGTTGCCGTAACGGGTACGAGTCCCGTGGCGCCATCGGGCGACGTAATTGCACCCTCGGGAAAGCCGGCGGATAATACCTCTGTGCCGGGATCGGAGAATGCGCCCCAGCAGTCAGCGCCGATCGCCGCAGCGGAAGTTCCTGCACAAGCGATCAAGCTCTCGGTAACGGCGGCGGGGTTCTCCCCCTCGTCTTTCTCGGTGAATGCCGGTAGTGCGGTGACGATTTCCATGACGGCAAACGACGAACAAACGCACGTCTTCCGTTTCGACGATCCGTCCTTGAGTGCGGTTGCAATTGGCATAGGGCCTGGGCAGACGCGCGTCATCACATTTAACGCGCCCAAACAGTCGGGCACGTACGGCTTCCACTGCGATGTACCGGGGCACACAGCCCGCGGTGAAACGGGAACTATGACGGTGAGGTAAACGAGTATTAAGTATACGGTATTAAGTATTTAGGACGACGAACAAAAAACTTATCCTCCAGCTGGAGGATAAGTTTTTTCATACTTAATACTTACTTCTTAATACCAAATACTCGTTTATTTGATCACCAACCTTCCCTGCATTGCGCCGCCCGCCGGGCACGAGTCCTTGCAAGTGAAGAGATACTCTCCCGCTTTATCATCCGACGCATCGAATCCGAAGACGGCCGCCTGCCCTTGTTTCACGTTGAGATACACCCCCAGGGGCGCCGCGAATACAACGTCATAATCCGCATCAACGGCCACCATACTTATCTGTACTCTTCCTCCTTTCGCGACGATCAGTTCGGACGGATCATAACTTCCCTTTTCCATCTTCACCTCGTATGCCTTCAAGGAACTAAGCTCGATCCCCGAAGGTCCTGCGGGTAGCTCGACGGATTTCGTAAGTTCCTTTTCCTGATCCGTTTTCGACAGTTGCCCGTTAAACGTCGGCTGGCCGGAATTCTCCGAAGCTGTCGGGGATTCTCCCGTTCCGCGAGTCGACGAATTCACCGCCCAGAGTATGACCACGACCACGATGACAAGTATGGCGACTATAATCGCACCCGTCGATTTTCCCGAACCTTTCGCTTGTGGAGTTTGTTCCATATATGTGATACCCTATGACCTTTTCTTCCCCGCCCTTTGTACTCCATTAGTATAGCATATCGGACGAGTATCTAGTATCTGGTATTAAGTATATCGTATTCTTCTTAATCCGTTTACGAGTTTACTCACAAGCACTGTCTGTTTCGCAATCTCTGGGAACTCTTTTTCGACAACGTACTTGACATCGCGACCGATAAGCAATTGGTTTTGTAATTCGGTGAGAGATCCGAGACTTATGGAATAAAATTGCGCTTTATCTTTATTCGTCGTTCTGCTGAATCCCTCTGCAATATTCGATGTCACCGATACCGCCGCCCTTCTCATTTGGTTCGTCAGTCCAAAAATTTCATCCCTAGGAAAACGCTTCGTTATCTCATATACCATCAACACGAGCTTGTGGGCCTCTTGCCACGCTTTAAGATCGGTAAAAGATCTGATTTTCCCTACTCCTTCCATAAAAGCCCGTATACTTAATACTTACTACTAAATACTTGATACTAGAAGTTCGCGTTAAACGCTATTCCGTCATACGTCGAGTCCACTCCGTTATAGATGAAGCCGACGTAGTCGCTCTTCCCGACGGTAGCCGTAAGCGTGGGAACGACTCCGCTCCCCCATCTCACGGATGCGGGCCATGTCGCGGTGTAGGATCCCGTTCCTCCCTGTTTCAGGATAAGACGATAGTTACCGCCGCTCTGACCGTTCGAGAACACAAATGTCGCATTCCCGGTCAAATTGCAATGCTGGATGTTCCCTGCGCTCCAGTCAACCGTGGTCGTGGCGGTGCAGTTCCCCTTCGAGACGAGACGGGAGTAGTAGGAGCCGGCGATATCGAGCGTTGCCGCAGGAGCGGTGGTTCTGATACCAACTGCACCTGCCGTCGTGAGGGAATACGGAAGGGTGTTCGCCGCAAGATCGAAGTAGTAATTCGTGTTGTCGCGATCGTAATATATTCCCGACTGGATATTCCCGTTCACGTCGAGATGGGTGCCGGGGCTTGCGATGTTGATGCCCACATTTCCTCCCGAATAGAAGATGCCGGTCGAGGTCGAGGTCCACTGGCTCGCGATCGTT
>Ga0209514_10000384_pt1 | contig 93160 bp, 73 predicted proteins | sample Subgrocontami58m_FD_187452 | JGI IMG/M metagenome (GOLD analysis project Ga0209514, IMG submission 187452) | Subsurface groundwater microbial communities from S. Glens Falls, New York, USA - GMW37 contaminated, 5.8 m (SPAdes) (version 3) | ecosystem: Environmental > Aquatic > Deep subsurface >... | reverse complement strand
CCCGCCAGTCCGGCACGACAATCCTGATGATAACGCACAACCTGGGCATTGTGGCGCGCTATGCAGACAGGATAAGTGTGATGCGTTCCGGCGAAATAGTGGAATCCGGCCCGGCAGGTTCGATCTTCGCTGACCCAGGGCACCCCTATACACGGCAATTGCTGCAATGCGTACCGCGAATGGATAGGGTAAAGAAGGGGAAACCATAGCCGATGCGTTGAGGGGTTCGATTCAGATGGACGAGACGCTGATCGAAATGAAGGACATCAGGATGTACTTCCCCGTAACCTCTGGGACGTTATTTCCGCACCGGATCAGTGACATCAAGGCTGTAGACGGAGTCTCTCTTTCCATCAGGCGCGGTGAGACTCTCGGGCTGGTCGGGGAAAGCGGCTCGGGGAAAAGTACGCTTGGCCTATGCGTCCTGCAACTTCTCAGGCCTACATCGGGCGAAGTAATATACCAGGGCAAAGACCTGTGCCGCGCCAGAGGCCGGGATATCCGCGAGGTGCGGCGCAGGCTACAGATGGTTTTCCAGGACCCGTATGGCTCGCTCAACCCCAGGATGACGGCTGCCGGCATCATTTCTGAACCTCTGCAAATACATCGTCTTATGCCACGGAAGGACCAGAGACAGAGGATGGAAGAGCTTCTTGCCCTGGTAGGCTTGAGTCCTGACCGGGCTGACAGGTACCCTCACGAGTTCAGCGCCGGCGAGCGCCAACGCGTGGGCATCGCCCGGGCCCTTGCCGTGGACCCTGATTTCATAGTGTGTGATGAGCCAGTCTCATCGCTGGACGTTTGCGTTCAGGCCCAGGTACTGTCCCTTCTCGCAGACCTCCAGCAGAAGCTGGGCCTGACCTATCTGTTCATCGCTCATGATCTTGCGGTGGTGGCCCAGCTAAGTAACCGCATTGCAGTCATGTACCGGGGAAGAATCGTCGAGCTGGGGACGGGCGACCAGATCGTGTCCAGGCCCATACACCCGTACACGCGCGCCCTTATTTCGGCTATACCCGTGCCCGACCCGGCAGTGGAAAAGACAAGGCGGCGGTTGGCTTTGCCCGGAGGAGAAAGCACTACCTCCGGCGGGGCCGAGGTTTGCAGCTTCAAACCCAATTGTCTTGAAGCGGACAAAACCTGCCTGGCCACACCGCCATTTCTGCACGAGGTTGAACCGGAGCACTGGGTGGCATGCTGGAAAACGTGAGCCTGTTCGTGGTAGTTCGCCATGCCCCGGCAGCGTCCGGGCGCCACCGGTTATGAGAATGCATCTGCGTCGTATTATTGCGGGAAGTCCGCGACAAAGCAATCCGTTCCCTTCAACGACAGGGGGGTGCGGATTGCTTCGCTTCGCTCGCAATGGCTCAGTTGTCGGCCCCGGGACCAGCATTACCGCGAGAATACTTCTCAGTGCCATCATGGCGCTTGCGCTTCTGGTGACCGGATGTGCCCGGCATGATCTTTTAAATGACAACGAACTGGTCCAACTCTGGGATGACCCGCCCACCCTCGATCCCCATCTGGCCGCCGATGTCCCCTCCGCGCTAATCGTGATCGAGGTATTCGGCGGCCTGGTGACGCTGGACACCAACCTGAAAGTGGTGCCGGACCTCGCCGAAAAATGGGAGGCCAGCCCGGATGGCAAAACATACACATTCACTTTGCGCAGGGGCACACGGTTCCATAACGGCAAGCCGGTTACAGCCGATGACGTCAAATGGTCGTTCGAAAGGGCCGCTGACCCTTTGACCCAATCGACCACCGTGGACACTTACCTCGGCGATATCGTGGGAGTCAAGGACAAGCTGCGGGGCGAGGCTGCCGAGGTCGCGGGGGTGAAAGTCATCGACGACCGCACAGTTTCGATAACGATCGATTCACCAAAGGTGTACTTTCTGTCCAAGATGACTTATCCGACGGCCTTTGTGCTTGACCGTGAGAATGTTGCGGGAAAGCGTGACTGGACCAGGTCCCCGAATGGCACTGGCCCTCTTAAGATGAAAGAGTACGTTCCTGGATTTCGGGTGATTCTGGAGCGAAACGATCTCTACCATCTCGGGGCTGCCAAACTCGACAGGGTAAAGTTGTTGCTCGCTGGAGGCACTCCCATGGTCATGTATGAAAACAACGAAATCCATATTACAGGGGTGGGCCTGGAGGATCTGGACAGGGTGGTTGACCCTGGCTCGCCGTTAAACAAGGACCTCCACAGACCGCCGCCCAACTTCCAGACCAGCTACATAGGTTTCGAAGTGACCCGGCCGCCTTTCGACGACATGAGATTCCGGCAGGCCCTGGCCTACTCAGTCAACAAGGAGGATATCGCCAGCAAGGTGCTCCGCGGACTCGTGGTACCGGCCTGGGGTGTTCTGCCTCCCGGATTCCCGGGCTATGATCCTTCGTTGCCGAAACCTGTTTACGACCCTGACAAAGCCAGGCAGTTGCTGGCCCAATCGAAGTACGGGGCAGATTTGAAGCAACTGCCGCGCATCACGCTTTCCATTCCGGGCACCCTGGGAAGCGCAGTAGGGCCCGAGCTGCAAGCCGTCCTGGCAGGTTGGCGGGAAGTTCTGGGCATCAATATCGAGATACAGCAGACAGAATTCGGCACTTTCCTGCAAGACCTCCGCTCGCGCCGTTTGCAGATGTTTGCGCTGGCATGGATATCTGATTACCCGGACCCGCAGAATTTCCTCGACCTGCTCTTTGACAGCCGCAGCATGAACAACGAGACACACTACGCCAATGCCGATGTCGACAGGCTGCTGGAGATGGCGCGTACCGAGACCGTTGAGGCCACGCGCTTCGACATGTACCACCGGGCAGAGGCGATAATAGTAGATGAGGCGCCGTGGGTACCTCTGTGGCACCAGGGACAGGGCTATGTACTTATCAAGCCCCGGGTGAAGGATTACCTGCTCCTGCCGGCGCTAGTCCCGAAATACCGGTTCGTGCACATCGAGAGGTAGGCAAAAAGGGATGGGCCGATATATTGTGCGCCGGCTTCTCTGGACCCCCGTCCTGCTACTGGTAGTGGGCTTCATAACCTTCTTGCTAGGGCAATATGGTCCGGGAGACCCGGTCCAGGTCCTCCTCGGGCAATACCAGGATCCAGAGGTAGTGGCCCGCATCCGCGCCCAACGCGGCCTGGACGAACCGGTCTTAGTGCAGTACGGCATCTACCTGAAGAACGCGGCCAGGGGCGATTTCGGTGAGAGTTTCAGGTACAGGGGACAATCAGTGGTAGGCCTGATCCGTAACAGGGCCCTGGTCTCGGGCCAGCTTGCGCTTACGGCTTTAGTCCTTTCCCTCGTGCTTGGCATCCCTATCGGACTCCTCGCGGCGCTGCGGCAGGGGCGTTGGCAGGACGCGGGAATAATAAGCGTCACGTTGTTCTTCTACTCGCTGCCGGTCTTCATAACCGCTCCCTTCCTGCTCCTCGTTTTTGTGCTGTGGCTGAGGATATTGCCCAGCCAGGGGTGGGAAGGGCTGTTCGACTCCCATATCATCTTGCCTGCCCTGGTGTTGGGCATTCCGGGCGTCTCCTTCTTCGCACGCATGAGCCGGAACAGCATCGTGGAGGTGCTGTCGCAGGACTACGTCAGGACGGCGAAAGCAAAGGGACTGCCTCCGTCCATGGTATATGCCAAACACGTGTTGAGGAATGCCCTGATCCCGGTGTTCACCATCGCCGGCCTGGGACTGGCAACGCTGGTTACGGGGGCCATCGTCACCGAGACCTATTTCGGGATACCTGGCATCGGGCGTCTGACCATCGACGCCTTCCGTTCCCGGGACTACCCCGTCATAACTGCTTTGACCCTGATGATAGCCGTCGCCTACGTCCTGGCGAACCTGGTGGTTGATATTGGGTACAGGCTCCTGGATCCGAGGATCAGGTATGACTGAGTTACGCTCTTTGGTGAACAATCAGCACTCCGCACGATCGCGCAGCCTGTGGACAAATGCCTTCCACCGGTTGGTCCGCAACAAGAAAGGCATGGTCTGCCTCATAACCCTAGTAGTCATCTACACGGCCGGCATCTTTGCGCCACTGGTTGCTCCCTACGGCTACGACCAGCAGGACTTGAACATCGCGCGCCAGGCGCCCAGTTGGGAACATCCCTTCGGAACCGATAGGGTGGGTAGAGACATGTTCAGCCGCATCCTTTTCGGCATCAGAACGACGGTCATCGTAACGGTGGCGGCCATGGCAACCGGCGGACTTCTGCTGGGAATAGTCCTCGGACTGATATCAGGATACTTTGGCCGCCTGGCGGAAGGCGTGATCATGCGGGTTGGAGAGGTCTTCCTGGCTTTCCCGGACATACTCCTGGTGATACTTATCGCTGCTACCCTTAAGCCCCGTGTAACCGATTGGGTGTTCCATGTGGAGCAAAGCACCGGCATCGGCGGAATCGTTCGTTCGGGGTTCGTAGACTATCTCGTTGTCTTTGGCGCGCTTGCCATAGTAAGCTGGGTCGGTATGGCCAGGGTGGTGCGGGGGCAGGTCCTCATCCTCAAGCAAAGCCAGTATGTCCTCGCGGCCAGGGCGTTGGGGGCTTCGCACCTGAGGATAATCCTGCGTCACATCTTCCCCAATCTGCTGCCGCCGGTGATAGTGATGGTATCCGTCGGCATGGGCTCAATCGCCGGTTCGGAGGTAATGCTGAGCTGGCTTGGGCTCGGTGTGCAGCCACCTGTGCCAAGCCTGGGCGCGATGATATTCGATAATGGGAACATCGGCGTCCTCAGGTCGGACCCTCACCTTCTGCTGTTCCCCGTGGCCACAGTGGCTATAGTTATCTTCTCCTTCAATCTCCTTGGCGATGCCCTGAATGACGCCCTCAACCCCCGGGGGCGGTGATGCAGGGGCCGTTATGAATTGGCGTTTCGGAATTGCGGTTCGGGTTTGCGGAATCCCCACAATGTCACACGGTTGTCATATCTGGCCACCAGACTACATGACATTGCAATGGTTGCCCATGTATTATGTTAGACAACGGGGCAGGAGCAATAAGAGCATGTCACAAATAATCGCCGCTGAAGAAGAGAAGGCCGCCTGTGATTCCATCTGGCGAAGAAGATGGGTCAAAACGACAGTAATGATAGCACTCTTCCTTGTTGTCAGTTTCGGCATGAGTGCGCTGATTACCTGGGGGGCATCCAGGATCAACTTGCCCCTGAATGATTACGCCTGGATGGCCTACCTCACGGTGTTCGCTGCCACGTTTGTCAGTGGCCTGACCATAGTGGCGCCGGTCCCCCTTGCTCTGGCAGTCATTGCCACTGCTTCAGTGAACTTCAATCCCGCTCTGGTCGCGCTGGCAGCGGCCACCGGCGGCAGCCTGGGAGAGATGAGCGGATATATCGCCGGCCGGATGGGGCGAAACATTATCCTGCCGGAGACAGCCTTCTGCCGTATGAAGGCCATCTTCTGCTTCAGCACAATTCAAGACAAAGTGCGGCAACATGGCGCCAAGGCGATCTTTATCCTGGCCCTCCAGCCCATAATGCCCTTCGATGTTGGCGGCCTGGTGGCGGGCGCGGTAAAGATGCCGGTGAAATCGTTTCTCCCTGCCGTCTGGGCGGGCAGGGTGCCGAAATTCATGCTGGTTGCCTACCTGGGAGCCGGCTTCTTCAACCACATCTCCATCCCGTTCCTGGGCCTCAAGATCGGATAGACCGAAGATACCCGCAGGCGTCCCTGCCTGTGGGGCATATACCTGGTGAGCCCCCCGGAATCTTGGTGGCACGGGCGTCGCCGCCTGTGGGCATAAACATGGACACTAAGAACCGGACCCCAACGCGTCATCGCAAGAACATTCGGCTTTGCTCAGGGTAGACTGCGCGGAAGCAACCTCCCATCGTCCCACCGCCCGCGCAATGACGAATTGGGCAGCGTTTATCCTCTCAAATGGAGAGGAACTTGATTCGAAGGACGCCCTCACTCCCGTGTCAGGACACGGGGCAGGCTCTTTACCCCCTGATGAGAGAGTGGTATTGACTTGACCATCTCCTCGCCCCCTGGACGAGGACTGAGAGCATGTCCTGAGCCCGGCCCGCAGCCCTACTCCAGGTAGTCTCTGAGCTTGGAACTGCGCTGAGGATGGCGCATCTTGCGGAGGGCTTTGCTCTCTATCTGGCGAATGCGCTCGCGGGTGAGGCCGAATTCGTCACCTACCTCCTCCAGTGTGCGGCACTTACCGCCATCCATGCCATACCTCAACCGCAACACCCGGCATTCCCGGGCAGTCAAGGTCGACAGCACGCCATCGATCTGTTCCCGCAATAGCTGCCTCGTCGCAGCTTCTGCGGGGCCTATGCCGTTGCGGTCCTCGATGAAGTCGGCCAGGCAACTGTCCCCATCTTCTCCGAACGGTGTCTCCAGCGATGCCGGCTGTTGCGCCACCTCGATGATATCAGCCACCTTTTTTACCGAAACCCTGAGTTCAGCCGCCAGTTCATTCAGCAAAGGCTCACGACCGAATACTTGCTCCAGCCGGTTCCGAGCAGTGCGCAGATGGTTAATCTGCTCTACCATATGCACCGGGATCCTTATGGTGCGCGCCTGGTCCGCAATGCTCCTGGTTATGGCCTGCCGGATCCACCAGGTGGCATACGTGCTGAAGCGGTAACCCCTGTGGTGATCAAATCGTTCCACCGCCCTGAGCAGCCCGACGTTTCCCTCCTGTATGAGGTCGCCCAGCATCATGCCTCTCCCAAGGTGCTTCTTGGCCACAGAGACCACCAGGCGCAGATTAGCTTCAGCGAGGTGTTTCTCCGCGGCGGCGGCATCGAAAGCCAGGGCATCGAAACGGCGGCGAAGAGGGACCTCCCGCGAGCGCAGTTGCGAAGCGAATTCGGAAGCCCTCGCATAGTTTTCCAGTTCGGACAAGGTCCAGGTCGGGACAGCGATTTGGCCTAACTCGTCCGGAATGACTCTGATATCGGCCCAAAGGTCAAGACATTCGCGCTCGATTCCTTCGGAGGCGCACACCTTCTGCAGTTTCAATTCACTCGCGAGCCTTTCACTGAGCGACGAGTCTTTACCTTCCTCTTCCACACAACGGGCCAGTAACGCGGCCCATGAAACATCATCCAACAGCCCGAACCGGGTCCTCAGCGCTTCGAGAAGAGAACTCGCCTTGAAAAGACGTTGCAGCACACGGGCGGTGACGTCCGCGGCTGACGGGGCCCTGCCCTCGCTGATACGGAACTCTGTCATCAGGCGGCTGAGGTGCCTGCCAGCTTCAATCCTTCTCGCTATGCTGCCTTCTTCCTTTGCAGTGAGCAGACGGACCTTGCCAACCTGCTGCAGGTACATTTTGACGGGATCGGCCAACTGGCCGTGGTCCCTGAAAGGGGCGTCGTCATCCGCCTGGTCCTCCTCTGTGGAGACCGGCTTCGACTGCGCCCGCCAATCGGCATCAGGTTGTTGCTCTGTCTCCACCAACCCCATCGGCTCCCGGTCGAGGTTGCCTGGCATAGCAGCTTCTTCAAAAGAAACCAGGTCGGGAGAAGACAGAGAAAAAGGTTTCTTTGCTTTGGTCTGTGACGCCGCCGGGGTAACACCAGAACGCAATACCATCAAGACCCTCCACATAAGAGATTCCAGGACTTGTGCAGATTGCCGGGCAGAAGACCGTTCGAAGACCGACCTACGAATTACTTGCTATGATAGCGTCCTTCCAATTGAGAAGTCCTAAAATAAATGTCACAAAGATTAAAAGGATGTAACATTTTTACGGCTCGTGGAATTCCAATCCCTCGAACCGGACGAAGAAGGCAACTGGCATCGTGTATATTGAAAGGAGAAGGAAAATCTCTATCTGGAGGGAGTAGCACATGCAGCAGCCAGTTGAGATCACGTACCGTGGAGTCGAAAAAGAGGCCCACATCGACAGCTACATCATGCGCAAAATAGCGGACCTGGAAAAGATCTGCGACTACATCGTCCACGCGCACATTGCGATCGAACAGTATCAGCAGGGCCAGGTTACGGGAAATCCGTACCGGGTACGCATATACCTGACGGTCCCGCACGATAAGCAGATAGTGGTAGACAGGTTGTCGGCAGTGCAGGAAAGAGAAGATCCCCTGATTACGACGATTCGCAAGGCCTTCGCAGCCGCTGAAAGACAACTCACTGCCTTTACCGAGAAGCAGCGTGGCGACTCGAAAAAGCATCCGCTCGACAACGACGTCACGGCCGTGGTCAACAAATTGTTCCCTGAACAAGGGTACGGTTTCTTGAGGACGGTGGATGGCCGGGACGTGTACTTCCACAAGAATGCCGTCCCGCACGGTCATTTCGACAGGCTGCGCATCGGCTCCGGGGTCCGCTTCGTTGAAAGCACGGGCGAGAAGGGCCCGCAGGCCAGCACGGTCGAGCCTGTCGACATCCGAGGCACTCACGCGACCGCCGGCGCCCCCACCGGGTCTGAGCCGTACTAGCCGTGGCGTTATGTCTCAGCAACACCATGACAAAGGCGTTGTCGGATTCAATCATCGCATGAAGGACTAGTTCTGCATCCACAATCCAATTTACCTTTCCGCAGTTGTCTTGAGATTTCGCCGTTTATCTGTTCAACCACGTGACCGAACGGACAAGCGTGCAATCGTAGCCATCGTCGTCAAGGGGGCGTTTCTGGGGAGGACGTGCGGAGTGCTTTTCCCCGTTAACATGCGGGACTTGCAGCCCGATTGCATACGGGACCAGGGCTGGAGGACTTCGCAATGTGACTGGGTGAGCCTTCTTTAGGGTGCTGGCACTCTATATTACATTTGGGCGGCCATATATACTGCATTGCTGCGGGCATTGCGAGTCATTCGCAGGTTTGCGCTTCGTACACCTCCCGTGATTCATAGGGGCAGAAAGAGTCTGCCCCGGGCAGCAACGGCAGCACCTGCCATCTCGGCAAGTCAGCAAGACGGGGTAAACAACAAATGCAAGACTCACTCAACGCTTTCAACGAGGTCGCACAAAGGCCGCAGGAAGCCATCTCCAGGCAAAGGAATCTTGGACAGAAGAAGATCGTCGGCTGTGTGCCCATGCACGTGCCTGAAGAAATCATCGATGCCGCAGGGGTCTTGCCGATAACGCTGCAAGGTTACGAAGGTTCTTTAATGCGCGCGGATACCCGGATTCAGCCTTTCTTCTGCGTGGTCGGACGGACCCTGGTGGACCAGGGACTGAGAGGCAGTTTCAGCTCACTGGATGGCATCGTGATTCCGGACACCTGTCATACGATCCGGGGACTTGCTCGCATATCGAGGTTGGATTTTCCCCTCCCATTCCATCAGCTTCTGTGGTTGGCTTCGAACCCTGATTCCGCCAGTTCCAAAGTACGCATGTTGAAAGAAGCGCAAGACATGAAAAGCGGCATCGAGAAACTATCCGGCCGCAGAGTCACTGACGATTCGTTGCGGCGAAGCATAGGAATATACAACCAGCACCGCAGGCTACTCCGCGAACTTTATGATCTGAGAAGAGAAACCCCCGGGCTAGTCAAAGCCAGGGATATGGCGGCGGTCATCGCTTCCTCGATGCTGATGCCCAAAGAAGAGCACAACCGGCTTCTCACCGCGTACCTGGACCATTTGAGGCGGACCCCCCCTCCACAATCCAGTGCAGTCAGGCTCATGCTTTCCGGCAGCCTCTGCTGTCCTCCTGACCCCAACCTGCTCGAAATAGTAGAAAACTCGGGCGCCGTTGTTGTTGACGATGACCTGTATTTCGGTTCGCGATATTTTGCCGAAGATGTCAATGAAGACGCCCGGCCGATGGAGGCGATAGTAGACAGGTATTTCAGGATAGCCACTGCTTGCCCGACCCGCCATAACTCAAAATACGACCCTGCGGCGGGACTCATAGACAAAGTCGGCCGGAGCCAGGCTCAAGGGGTAATCAGCCTGCTGATACACTACTGTGAACCTCACTCTGTGATGTTGCCCTACGTCGGCATGAGGCTGAAGGAGGCTGGTATCCCGCACCTGGTGCTTGAGGCAGAACCCAGCATCGGCGCTCCCGGTCGACTGGAAACCAGGATTCAGGCATTTCTTGAGACGTTCGCATAAGGAGACCTATGGACTGCAAGCCAAATCGCGTTAAGACCACCGCGTTGGTTGGAGACATGGTCAACGAGTTCTACACCAATATCAGGCAGGCGCCTGCTCTGGGCCGGCCCGTTGCCTGGTGCGTGGGAGCGACGCCTTTTGAACTGCTCCTGGCCATGGACATTTCCTATGTTCACATGGAGAACTATGCCGCGATGCTTTCGGCCCGCAGGGCCGAGGGTGAAATGACGAAGGCGGCAGAAGGTATCGGGTTCCCTCTGGACGTATGTTCCTACTGCCGCATCGCCCACGGCGGTGCCTTGCTCCAACAGGCGAACCAGACAGGGAGTTTGTCCAGGCCGGAATTGCTGGTCCCGCTGCCCGATTTCCTTGTCTGTTCCAACCAATGTCAGACTCAAGGCAACTGGTACGATTCCTTTCGCAGGTTCCTCAATGTACCCGGATTTCTGCTGGATGTGCCTCCCTCCCATGACGATAAGCAGTTGGCGGAGAACATTGCTTACGTGACAGACCAACTGCGGGAATATGTGTCCTTTTTGGAGAATCCGGTTGGCCGCCGGCTGGACTGGGAGAAGCTTTCCAACATCATGGCGCTCATCAAAGAAGGCTCACAAATCAAAAAGGAATGCTATGATCTGGGCAGGAATATCCCAAGCCCGATGAGCGAGTTCGACTGGTTTATCAGCATCGCCCCCGCCAACATCCTGAGGGGCAGGGAGAAGTCAGTCAGCTACTGGAAGACGCTGAAATCGGAGCTCGAAGCGAGGGTGCGAAACGGTGTTGCCGCAGTGCCCGGCGAAAAATACCGTCTCTACTGGGACCATGTCGCTGTATGGTTCAAGCTGAGGGAACTGTCCGAAATGTTTGCCAGCCGGCAGGCCTGTGTGGTGGCCTCCACTTATCTCGCCGATGCCTTCTACGCCGAGCCCGACCATATCGACCCTTCAGACCCGTTAGGCAGCATTGCACGGGAACAATGCATGGGATTCTCCATGCGGGACCTGGACTACAGGATCAACCTGGTCTCCAGGCTTGTCGAGGAGCGCCGCCTCGATGGGCTCATCATGTTTTCATCCCGGACCTGCAGACCATTCGGTATAGGCCAGTACGATATAGTCGAGGCCATTCAGAAACGCCATAACATACCGGGAATAGTGCTCGAAGGCGATCATTGCGACCGCACCATGCACTCGGACATCGAATGGAACAACCAGCTTGAACCGTTCTTCGAGGCGCTGGCTTCCAGGAAAAAAGGCTAGTCTAGCTCACGTCTTTCCGCAGCCTCATCACAACAACGGAAAGGAACAGGCTGACTACGCCCAGGGTGAAGTATGCGCTTACCAGCGCAAGAGCAGGCGCGGTGAACAATACCCTGACCATCCCCATTGCCAGAGCCGCCAGTCCGAACAGGAACAACACCCAGGCTGCGATCGAAGCAAGCGTCCTGAAGGTATTCTGCATGCCATTCTCCTTTTTTGACAACTGTCCGGTCGTTTTCATCGGTCCCCAATTCTAGTCGATGGCCTGCAAAGTGGCAATCCCCGACCCTTTTGTGTGATGATGCTCGCTGCACAGGTTGAATGAAAGGAGTGAAAGGCGTGAGGATTTCAGACGTTCAGGCGTACCCATTGTCGGTTCCTCTCAAATCGGGGGACCTGCCCTCTCCCGTCGCAGTCAACACCGCCCATGTAATCACGAGGATAACCACAGACGAAGGAATCACCGGAATCGGGGAGGCCTGGGGTTTCAATGCGGCTCTCCTGATCGCCAGGACGATCGATACTTCATTGAGGCGGCTTCTGATAGGCAAAGACCCGCTCCAGATCGAAAAGATCTGGCAAGAGTTGTACCGTGCAACCTATTACTACGGGCGGGTTGGCGCGATCCCGATTGCGATCAGTGGCGTCGAGATGGCGCTGTGGGATATCGCGGGAAAGGCGTATGACATCCCGCTCTACCAGATGCTTGGGGGGTGCAGCCACGAAAGGCTGCAGGCCTATGCCAGCCTGTTGCCTTACACCTGGGCGCAGGACCTGGCGGACGCGTGCAAGATATTGAAGAAGAAAGGGTACACCGCAATAAAGTTGCACGAGAAAGACCCCTTGGCAGTAGGAGCGGCCAGAAACGCGGTTGGAGACGATACTCTCCTTCTGCTCGACGTGAACTGCGCATGGGAGGCGCCCAAGGCGATAGAGATGGCAGCACGGTTCAAACCGTTTAATCTTCACTGGTATGAGGAGCCCGTATGGCCCTGTGACAACTATGAAGCGCTCCTGGAAATGCATGCGATGACGGGCATCCCGCTTGCGACCGGGGAGAATTACTACACGGTGGGCGGGTTTAAGGAGTTGATTGTGAGGAGGGCCGTCGACTATGTCCAGCCCAGTGTCGACAAAGTAGGTGGTATTGCCCAAACCAAGAAAGTGCTCAGCCTGGCCCAGGCGTTCGGCATCAAAGGCGCGCCCCATTGCTGGTCGTGGGGTCCCGCCAGAGCCGCAACGCTGCATATCTGTTTTTCGGAGCCCGGCTGCGAACTCATGGAAACGAGTGTCGACACGCCAGTGGCAAGCATCCTGAGCAAGCCCCTGCTTCCCGAGAAAGGTTTCTGGAAAGCGCTTGAGAAGCCCGGCCTGGGAATCGAACTTGATGAGGATGTGCTGACAAAGTATCTTGTGAAGGACTAAACTTGGAAATGGACCGGTGACCCGTTGACACAGGTGGTACACTAGTCATTACTTGCCGTGAACCAGGGACCAAACCGCCTGAACAACCCCGGTTGACCTCTTGAAAGCCCGGCGTCGGAGCCATGTCTCCCTTTGTTCTTGGATTGTGAGAGACTCATGAAAAGACGTATTGTAATAACCGGCCTGGGGACCGTCAATCCTCTGGGCAACTCCGTTGCCGAAAGCTGGCGCAGGCTGTGCGCCGGTGAATCCGGCGTTGGTCATGTTACCCGCTTCGAGACATCAGGAATGCGGACCCGGATGAGCGGGGAAATCCGCGGTTTCGAGCCGCTTGATTTCCTCACCGAAAAACTTGCGCGCAGGACTGACAGGTTCCAGCAATATGCAATGGCAGCAGCCCAGATGGCCATCGAGGATAGCGGCCTCAAGATCACCCCTGACTTTGCCGAGCGGGCAGGGGTTATCGTTGGCACCGCCTTTGGAGGCATCGGTTCGGCCAACGCAGGCCAGAACATGTTCATGAACGGGGGACGGAATGAGATATCTCCCTTCCTTGTCCCCATGGTGCTCACCGGAATGGCCTCAGGCCAGGTTGCCATGAAGTTCGGGGCGAAAGGGCCCATAAGTTCCCCAACGACGGCCTGCGCGGCCGGCACCCATTCGATCGCCGATTCCTGCAGACTGATACAGCAGGGTGAGGCACAGGTCATGATAGCCGGCGGCGCGGAAGCCCCGCTGGAGCCGGTCCTGTACCAGTGTTTCGGCACCATGGGCGCAACCTCAGCCCGGACAGATAATCCTGCGCTGGCCAGCAGGCCCTTTGACTCGGGCAGAGACGGATTCGTGCCAGCGGAAGGGGCGGGGATCGTGGTACTCGAAGAACTCCAGTTTGCCCTGCGCCGGGGAGCGCATATCTATGCCGAAATCGTGGGCTGGGCCGCGACTGCAGATGCATTCCATGTAACCTCGCCAGCCCCCGGGGGAGAGGGAGCCGCGCGCTGCATGAAGGCGGCCCTCAAAATGGCAGGGCTCCAGCCATGGCAGATCGACTACATAAATGCCCATGGCACATCAACAAAACTGAACGACTCAACAGAGACCACCGCGATCAGGACCGTTTTTGGCGAACATGCAGACCGCGTTCCGGTCAGCTCAAACAAGTCCATGATTGGCCACACAATGGGGGCTTCCGGTGCTATCGAAGCCGTATTCTCGGCCCTCACCATCAGGGACGGCATTATTCCTCCCACGATCAATCAGGTCGACACCGACCCGGAGTGTGACCTGGACTATGTTCCTAACGTCTCGCGCAGATGCAGAGTGAAGACCGTCCTCTCCAATTCCTTTGGTTTCGGCGGGGTAAACGGAGTCATCATATTACGAGAATGCGAGGCTGACGCGAGCAAACCCCGGGATGCGTGATACAATGTCATTAAACTGCCAGTGTTATGTCTCAGCAACACCTTGACGATGTCATCATTCCAGACGAACACCACCCGGGTTCCTGGATTCCGGATCAAGTCTGTGGATACCGGCTTTTCGCCGGTATGACGAACTGGGATCAGGGGCTTGGATTCCCACGTTCGCGGGAACGACAACGAGGTGGCTGGTAGTGCCTGCAAAACGATCAATTGGACACTTCACTAGTATTCGCCCCAAAAAGAGGAGCATCAATTGAACATCCTTCTGGTCTTCCCCCGTTACCCTGAGACGTTCTGGAATTTCCGCTATGCTCTCAAGTTTATCTCCAAGAAGGCCGCCTATCCGCCCCTCGGTCTCCTGACAGTTGCCTCCATGCTGCCCCCAGGCTGGAAGAAGAAGCTTGTCGATATGAACACTGACAAGCTTGAGGACAGCGACCTCAGGTGGGCTGACTACGTCTTCATTAGCGCCATGGACATTCAGCGGCCCTCTGCCCTGGAAGTAATAGCACGAAGCCACGAAGCGGGCATCAAAGTGGTTGCCGGCGGCCCCCTGTTCACCATCTGCCACGACGAATTCGAAGGCGTCGACCACTTCGTGCTGGGCGAGGCCGAACCGGTGCTGCCTCAGTTCCTTTCTGATCTCGAAAAAGGAGTGGCAAAGCGAATCTACGAGGCTGAAGTACGACCGGATGTCAGTCTGAGCCCCGGCCCTTCGTGGGAGCTTATCGATGCCAGGAAGTACGCCAGCCTCAACCTGCAATACTCCCGTGGCTGCCCGCACAATTGCGATTTCTGCGATATTGTCCTGTTGAACGGCAGGGTTCCCCGGACAAAAGGCAGAGACCAGTTGATCAATGAGATGGAGGCGATCTATCGCCTCGGCTGGCGAGGGGCTGTGTTTGTCGTCGACGACAATTTCATTGGAAACAAGAAGAAGCTCAAGGCAGAGATATTGCCGGCTATTGTAACCTGGATGAAAGACCGCAAGTACCCTTTTTCGCTGCTCACTCAAGCCTCCGTTGCCCTTGCAGATGACACCGAACTTATGGAACTCATGGTAAAGGCGGGGTTTGACAACGTTTTCGTAGGGGTCGAGACCCCGAACGAGGACAGCCTGGAAGAATGCGGCAAGCATCAGAACACAAAAAGAGACCTGGTAAACTCCATAAAGACAATGCAACGGCACGGACTCATGGTGTATGGAGGATTCATCGTCGGGTTCGACAGCGATCCGAGGAACATCTTTGAGCGCCAGATCGACTTTATTCAACGGAGCGGGATCGTGGCCGCTATGGTGGGATTGCTCAAGGCCCAGCGAGGGACAACTCTCTACAAACGGCTGAAGGGCGAGAACCGACTCACGGAGGAGGCATCGGGCGACAGCACTGACCTATCGATCAACTTTGCGCCGAAGATGAACCGGGAACGCCTGATAGCAGGCTACCAGAACATCATTTCCACCACTTACGCTCCTCGCCAGTATTATGCACGCATAGGTACTTTCCTGAAGGAACACCGCCCCAAGCTGCGCCCCAGGAAGGCCGGCCTTAAGCCTGTGGAACTGGTGGCACTTGCGAAGAGCATGTGGTACATCGGCATCCGTGAAAGAGGACAGCGCTACTACTGGCGTTTGCTGCTTTCTACGATTCTCCGCAGGCCGCGTTCGTTTCCCATAGCTATCACATTGGCCATCTATGGTTATCATTTCCGCAAAGTCCTGGCGGGTTATGCCCGGCGCCCCCAGGGGGGGTCGGCGTAGTCATCAAATTGTAATAGCCATGACTAAATGATAATATGTTGGTGAAATGATCCAGCGGGTGAACTTTTGCCCCTAACCAGGCATCTGCTCCCACGGTAGACAGCGGCTTACTGACATAGATGACACTGCCCCATACCAAGCGATTCAGACCCAGGATAACTGTCTTTCATTGCCTGAACGCCTCGGCAGAACCTGCCCTGGAGTCCAGCGCAGATTACGAAGTCAAGGCAGTAAACATGCCATGCTCCAGCATCATCCGGGAAGTGTTCCTTTTGAGGGCCTTTGAAGCTGGAGCAGACGCGGTTGCCCTGTTAGTCTGCCCCGAAGGGCAGTGCCATAACGTTAACGGCAACATCCGAGCAGCCCGGCGAGTAGCCCGGATGAAAAGAATGATTGACGAAATCGGCTTGGACGGGCGGCGGCTGAACATCTACAATATCCCTCCGGGAAACAAGCTGGCCATCCAGCACGCCATCAGGCAGACGGTGCACGATGCTACCGCTCTGGGCCCCAATCCCGCAGCTTAGTACCGATAGGTGAAATTGCGTCATGATAGTTGCTGAACAGAAACCACTAGCCGAAATCAAGGGCATCGTCGCTCCATACCAGCGACTTCTTGTACTGGGGTGCGGCACCTGTACAAAAACCTGCTTCGCCGGTGGAGAAGATGAGGTCGCGACCCTCGCATCAGCCTTGCGCCTGGCGTTCAAGAAGGACGGCAAGACGATCAAGGTCCAGGAATTGACCGTCGAGCGCCAGTGTGAGGATGAGTTCATCAAACAGGCAGCCCCGCTCGTGGGAGGCATCGACGCCGTGTTATCTTTGGCCTGTGGAGCGGGCGTCCAGATGGTTGCCAGCCGGTTCCGCAAGATTCCTGTGCTGCCCGGGCTCAATACCACCTTCATCGGCGTCCTCGAGAAACAGGGACTGTTCATTGAGAAATGCCTCGGTTGCGGCAACTGCGTGCTGGATGATTTTGCCGGGGTCTGTCCTACCACTCGGTGCTCCAAGAAATTGTTTAACGGCCCCTGCGGCGGCTCTAAGAACGGCAAATGTGAAGTCAACCCCGAAACCGAATGTGCCTGGCAGCTTATCATCGATCGGGCAAAAGAGTTCGGCCAACTGGATAAACTCAAAGCATACTCTCCCCCCAGGGACTGGCGCACAAGCCATGCTGGAGGTCCGAGAAAGCTGGTCAGAGAGGACCACATCGTATGAGCAGCGGTATTAATCGTTCCAGTGGCAGCATGCTGCAGCAACTGCTCTCCAGGGGTGAGTTTGCCGTGACTGCGGAAGCCGGCCCGCCCCGGGGGGCGAATGCCGAAGTAGTGAGCAGGAAAGGCGCCATCCTTAAAGGGTACGTGGATGCCGTCAATGTGACCGATAACCAGACAGCCATCGTCAGGATGTGCAGCCTTGCGGCATGCACTCACCTCCTCCAATTGGGGATCGAGCCCGTGCTCCAGATGGTGACGCGCGACCGCAACAGGATAGCGCTGCAATCGGATATCATGGGCGCGTTTTCTCTGGGAATCCGAAACATGCTCTGCCTCAGCGGTGACCACCAATCGTTTGGCAGTCAGCCAGATGCCCTGAACGTATTCGATATTGACTCCACGAACCTCGTCAACGCAGTGAAGAACATGCGGGACGAGGGCAAAGACATGAGCGGGTTCGCCCTCGACGTTGCTCCCCAGATGTTCATTGGCGCCGCCGAGAACCCGTTCGCCGATCCCTTTGAGTACCGTGTAATTCGCCTGGCCAAGAAAATCGCTGCCGGGGCGGACTTCATCCAGACGCAATGCGTCTATGACATGCCGCGCTTCAGAGAATGGATAAGGCTGGCCCGCGAACAGGGCCTTACGGAACAGGTCCACATTCTGGCCGGGGTAACGCCAATGAAATCAGCCAGGATGGCGAAATACATGGCCACAAAGGTCCCTGGGATGACCGTTCCGGACTCTCTGATCAAACGACTGGAAGGGGCAGGCAAGGAAAAAGGCGCGGAGGAAGGCATAAAGGTTTGCCTCGAGACCATTCAGGAAATGCGAGAACTCAAGGGCGTTCATGGGGTACATATCATGGCCATCGAGTGGGAGGACCACGTTCCTGAGATAGTAAAAGGCGCGGGTCTGTACCCACGCCCCAGGGCTGCCTAGTCACGAAAAGGGCATCATGCCGAAGAAATATCACATTCACACAAAAAACGCCGACCCGCGATTCCCCTCGATAGGAAAGTACTCGACGGTTGAGTTCCGGGAGGACTGCGCGGGCAGTTGCAGGCTCTGCGTAAAGAAGAAATGCGTCTACGGCGTCTTCAAGGACAACTTTCTGCATGCCAGCAACATGGCCGAACCGGAGTTCCAGTATATCTGTAAGAGCTGCTACCGCTGCGTTCAGGAATGCACCAAGGGCATCTTCACAATGTCCATCAACCCTGAATACCGCAACCTTGGGGACGACCACTGGAAACCCGAAATCATCAACTCTACCTGGGCACAGGCACACACTGGAAAGATTCCCGTCTCCGGCGCAGGCTACCGCGGACCGTTTGCAGGCGAGGGTTTCGACTCCATATGGGCAGACATGTCGGAAATAGTCCGTCCCACTCGTGACGGTATACATGGGCGCGAATATATCAATACTACGGTTGAGCTTTCCCGCAGGCCCATGCGGCTCCGGTTCAACGATGACATGTCGCTGGCCATGCAGTTGCCACCCATCCTCGAGATACCGCTGCCAGTCGTATTCCAGCAGCCTGAATTCGGCCTGCTCAGCGAGAATGTTCTTCTATCGATGGTCATTGCAGCACATGAGATGGGCACCTTCATGTTCGTCGAGCCGGCAAGCTGCGGTCCCGCCATGGCCCCGTATGCCTCAAGCCTGGTCCCCCGTGTAACAAAAGGCAACTGGCGGCAACACCGCCATCTGATCAAGACGAGCAGGATGGTAGAACTGGCCTGGGAAACAGGTGTCGCCGGCGAATTTGCAGAACTGCGAAAAGAAAATCCTGACCTGATCATCTCCGTCGGGCTTCCCCTTGATTCGAAGGCATCGGAGCGGGCACTCGATCTCACCCACGCTGACGTAGACACCGTACATTTTTACGGCACAGACCATGGCCGGGAAACTGGTACTGCCAGTCCACGCTACTTGAAAGACATGATCAGGGAAGTCCACCTGAAACTGGTGGACAGCCTGATGCGGGACAAGGTCAACCTTGTGTTCTCTGGCGGCATTGCCATGGCAGAACATATGGCCAAATCGCTCATTTGCGGGGCTGATGCAGTTGCCATCGATGTCCCGCTGCTTCTGGCGCTGGAATGCCGGCTCTGTAACAAATGCAGAGAAGGCAAGCCGTGTCCGGTAGACATCGGTGCCGTGGAACTGCCCTGGGGATGCCGGCGCATCATGAATCTTATGAGCGCCTGGCGCAACCAGCTTATCGAGGTCATGGGGGCATCGGGCATTCGTGAAGCGCGCCGCATCAGGGGAGAAGTGGGCAGGTCATTATGGTTTGAGGACCTGGAAAGAGATAACTTTGGCCCGATCTTCGGGTCCCGGAAAGTCGCCGGAATAGGATAGAACATGGGTGCCGTTGATGTGAGGTCCCACGCCAAAGAAAAGTCCAAACTGCCTGAGATAGTGGAAACGCCTTCGCGCTACCGCAACTCCATAGGCAAGTACATTGTTCGACGAAGCTCCAAATGTATTTCGTGCGGCATTTGTGCCCAGGTGTGCCCGCATGGTGTTCATATCAGGTACCCCGGTTATTCCCAGCCTGTGAAGCCTCTTGACCACAAGTGCATAGGCTTCGTATGCGAGGAAAACGAGTATTTCTGCATAAGGCGATGCCCCCAACAGGCGCTGTCCCTGGCTTCGAATCCGATGCTCGACACACTGGGAGATTACCGCTGGCCGGCGGAAATGATCATCGCTAACTGGCATATGGCCGAGACCGGGTGCATGCCTGCGGTTGACCTGGAGCACAGCCTGGGATACTCCCGCGGTGGATTCGACAAGATTCGCTTCAGGATAGCAGACCCCAGGGACCGTATCGATATCTCCGACGAAGACATCGACACCAGCATCGTATTGAACAAGCGAAATGACGGGCGGCCTGTCAAAACGCTCTCCATGCCGTGCTACGGCGGGGGCATGTCATACGGTTCGACTGCGCTGTCGGTGATAGTCGGTCGGGCGCGCGCCCATCAACGCCTCGATTCTATGACCTGCACCGGCGAAGGGGGCTACCCGCAGGAACTGGTGCCTTACCGGGAGCACGTGGTGACTCAAGTGGCAACGGGACTCTTTGGTGTACGGGAAGAGACGATCCTGCACGCACCGGTCGTCGAGTTCAAGTATGCCCAGGGAGCCAAGCCTGGCCTTGGCGGACACCTTCTCGGAGACAAGGTTACGCCGGAAGTGGCCAAGATGCGTGAAACGGTCGTGGGAAACGCGCTGTTCTCTCCCTTCCCCTTCCACAGCGTCTACTCCGTGGAGGACCACAAGAAGCATCTGGACTGGATTAAGGAAATAAATCCGCGCGGCCTTGTATCAGTCAAGGTTTCTACTCCGACCGATTGCGACATGGTGGCAGTCGGCAGCTATTATGCCGGGGCGCACATTATCCATTTTGATGGCGGGTACGGAGGCACTGGCGCCGCGCCCGACATCGCAAAGAAGAACATTGCGATGCCCATCGAATATGCCATTCCGAAGGTACACAGGTTCCTTGTGGCAGAGGGGCTGCGCAAAGAAGTCTGTCTCATTGCCAGCGGCGGCATTCGAAATGCCATCGATGTGGCCAAAGCCATCGCGTTGGGTGCGGACGGCTGCGTCATAGGTACGGCCGAACTTGTCGCTCTGGAATGCGTTCGTTGCGCCAACTGCGAGAGCGGCCGGGGCTGTCCGCGGGGCATCGCCACTACCGACCCTGAATTGGGCCATATGCTTTCCGAAGAATGGACTGAGCAGCGCATGGTCAACATGTACATGGCCTGGCGCAAACAATGGTGTGAGATTCTTCGGCAGTTCGGCCTGACGAGCATGAAACAACTGGTGGGAAGGTCGGACCTTCTGGTCAACCTCGATTACCTTGAAGAAAAAGAACGGTCCAGGTACAAGCCTGTGCCCCGGAAGAAGGTCGTACTATGAACTCCGGGACATCCACAGACAAAGACGTGTTGCGTAATAGCGAATTGCTCGAACAACTCACATCCTCGCGCGGCAGGCTTCCTCACGGGACTTTCGAGAATGGCAAGGCAGCCGACGAAGGCGGCTGCGGTGTCACCGGTTTTATCTCATCCGTACCAGTCAGCGGCCGTCACATATACGAGCCTTCAGTCCAGATGCACAATCGGGGCAACGGTAAGGGGGGCGGCATTGCTGCAGTAGGCCTATCAGCGAAGGACCTTGGAGTAACACAGGACATACTGGACTCCCATTATATGCTCCAGGTTGCCCTGCTCGACCCGCAGGTGGCCCCCCAGGTCGAGAAGGAATTCGTTGCGCCCTACCTGGAAGTCCACAAGAGCGGAAGAATCCCCACCGTCTCCGACTACCGGGAAATTGAAGGCCTGGAGGTCAGGCCTCCGGACGTGTGGCGTTATTTCGTACGTGTCAAGAAGGACGTGCTTGACAGATTCGTGGAGGAAAACCAGCTCCAGCGGATGGACACCCGCCAGGCAGAAGACGAATTCATTCACCAGAACTCATACCGCCTGAATCAGAAATACTATGCCTCGATGGGGGAGAAGCAGGCCTTTGTGATGTCACACGGGCGTGACATCATGATACTGAAAATAGTGGGCTACGCCGAGAAGGTCACCCAGTACTATCTGCTCGATGACTTCAAAGCACATGGGTGGATTGCCCACCAGCGCTATCCCACAAAGGGGCGTGTATGGCACCCGGGAGGGGCACATCCTTTCATCGGCATGAACGAGGCGTTGGTCCACAACGGGGACTTCGCCAACTATCACTCGATTACTGAATACCTAAGGCAATACAACAGGTTCCCGCAGTTCCTCACCGATACTGAGGTATCGGTCCTGCTGTTCGACCTGTGGAACCGGCATTTCGGCTATCCTCTGGAGTTTATCATCGAAGCCATGGCCCCGACCACAGAACACGATTTCGACCGGCTTCCGGCGCAAAAACAGCGTATTTACCGTCACATTCAGTCCAACCATATTCATGGTTCACCGGATGGCCCCTGGTTCTTCATCATCGCCCGGAACGAGCCTTCCAGGAGACAGATGCAGCTCATCGGCATTACCGATACGGCCATGCTCAGGCCGCAGGTGTTTGCCCTTCAGGAAGGCGAGGTGCAGATCGGGCTCATATGCTCTGAAAAACAGGCGATAGACGCAACTCTCCAGAGCCTGGCTGCCGAGGACAAACGTTTCAGCCCCGTTGCCGACAAATACTGGAACGCCCGTGGGGGAAGCTCCACTGACGGCGGAGCATTCATATTCACTGTCTCCGACTCAGGCCATGGAGACGGGTCGAAGAAACTGACCTGTACCAACAAGTTCGGCGAGCCAATTACGCTGGCGGCCGGGAATGGTCAGAAGAACGAAACCAGGACCACGGCCGGCAAAATCACCGGGTCATTAGTCGACCTGATACCCGCGAGCACCAGGGAGCTTCAGGATTTCTGCCGCAACGGAGTGGCTGAATGGGCCCCGGACTCGCTCATGAGATTCTGCGATTTGCTGGTCCAGCAGGCCTCGAAGTCAGATGTTGCCAAGACCAAAGCAATAGAGTGCTTGACCTATTTGAATGATCACCGGATGCCATCGGGAGCCAACAAACGGAGCACTGTCCTGCGCATGGTCAAGGACGCATTGACGCGCATATTTGACTCCACTCCCGACCTGAGACAATCGGCGCCGAGCGCCTATCGCAACATCGAATGGAAGACCCGGGATACGTTAAGGGTACCGGAAGATGGCGAAAGGGTCCTGGTACTGAATGCCAGGGAGTTCCCGCCTGAGGGTGACGATTGCGACGCACGGTTGATCGTGGCGGCCAACAGGCTGGGTTGGAAGAAGTTCATCGTGTACGGCTGCAAAGGCCAGCGCTTCACCGGGTGTGGCCTTTCCCTGAACTCGGACGGTGTTAGGATCGATGTCTATGACAGTTCCGGCGACTACCTGTCCTCAGGCATAGATGGGCTTGAAATCAGAGTCCACGGCAACGCGCAGGACCAGGTCGGCCAGATAATGAAGCGCGGAAAGCTGGTCATCTACGGAGATGTCGGGCAGACCTTCATGTACGGCGCCAAGGGTGGCGAGGTTTACATTATGGGCAATGCTGCCGGCAGGCCCCTGATCAATGCCGTGGGCCGGCCGCGTGTCGTAATCAACGGGACCTGTCTCGACTATCTGGCAGAGTCATTCATGGCCGGTGACCCGCTTAACGGGGGCGGCTTTGTCATATTGAATGGCATCGCTCTGGACGATTCAGGGAATGTCGCCAGCCTGGAAATGCCCTATCCGGGTTCGAACCTGTTTTCGCTCGCTTCAGGCGGAGCCATATACGTCCGCGACCCTCATAAGTCCCTGGTCGAAGAGCAGCTTAATGGCGGCGAATACGCAAGCCTGACGCAGAAAGACTGGGACCTTATTCTGCCTTACCTGCAGGAGAACGAACGGCTCTTCGGCATAAAGGTGGACGATCTCCTCAAGGTTGACGGCTTGAAGAATGAATTTCACCAGGTCTACCGGAAGGTGCAGGCAGTCAAGAATGAAGTCTTGGCAGCCAAAACGGCGCCAAAGCCTTCACCAGCCGAATATGCCGGTGTAGTCCCCGAAGGAGAAGATGCGGACGAGTAGGGGCTTTTCGGGATGACGGAGAATGTGCCCGGTTGGTCATTCCGGGTGCAGCGCAGAATTTGCCAAGTTTCTTGTCGTTGCGAGACTTCGGACACTCACAAGGATAAGTTTTCTCAAGCTCTGAGCGCCGCCGAAGTGTAGCATCCACCACGATGCAGGACCCCGACCTTCAGCAACTCCTCAACTCATCCTCCCCGGGATTCCCGCGGAATCAGGAATGGAACACGGTCCTTCGGAGGGACAGGCTCTCAGTCGCGTCCGTTCAACCCCAGGCCGGAATGTTGATAATCTTGAAACATTGCTGAAATGTTGGCCCGCTAATATAAATCTTTGATGCTGGCGGGGGACCAGATAACCCCGGCGGACGTCAATACAGGTGAGGGCAACAACAGCCCCACACAAAAGGAGTCCACAAACTATGGTGACAAAGGCAGCAAGCAGCGCGCAGGAAGCGATTCGACTGGCCGAAGAACGAGGTTGTCAGTTCGTCGATCTGAAGTTCGTTGACCTGCCAGGCCAGTGGCAGCACGTATCGATTCCCGTGTCACGGCTTACTGAAGACCTGTTCCGCGAAGGAATGGGTTTTGATGGTTCTTCCATTCGGGGATTTCAGAAGATCCACGAAAGTGACATGCTCCTTTTCCCCGATCCTGAGACGGCGATATATGATCCTGCTTTGGAAGTGCCGACGCTGAGCATGGTCTGCGATGTCAGAGACCCCATTACGGGAATGGCCTACTCCAGGGACCCCAGGCATGTAGCCCGCAAGGCTGAGAACTACCTGACCAGAAGCGGCATCGCAGATACCAGCTATTGGGGTCCTGAGCTTGAGTTCTTCATTTTCAACAGCATCCGCTACGAACAGACGATGAACAGCGGTTCATACCACATTGATTCGGACGAGGGGATCTGGAACACGGGCAAGAACGGCGATGCGAATCTGGGTTACCGTCCCCGCAACAAGGAAGGGTATTTCCCCGTGCCGCCCACGGACAAATTGCAGGACCTGCGTTCCCGCATCGCTCTGAAGATGATTGAATCGGGTATCGATGTCGAAGTACACCACCACGAGGTAGCTACCGGCGGGCAGGTGGAGTTCGGCATCAGGTTCGAGACCTTGACCAGGCAGGCGGACAAGGTCCTGCTGTACAAATATATTGCCAAGAACGTCGCGGCCAAGAACGGTTACACCGTCACTTTCATGCCCAAGCCCCTCTTCGGCGATAACGGGTCCGGCATGCACGTGCACCAGAGCCTTTGGAAGGACGGGGCCAACCTGTTCCACGATAAGGATGGCTATGCTTTGTTGAGCCAGCAGGCGAAGTACTATATCGGCGGGCTGCTGCATCACTCCCCTGCGCTCCTGGCCCTCTGCGCTCCTACTACTAATTCCTACCGCCGCCTGGTACCCGGTTACGAAGCCCCCATCAACTTGGTCTATTCGGCCCGGAATCGCAGCGCCTGCATTCGCATACCGATGTACTCCAGCAACCCAAAGACCAAACGCATCGAATATCGCTGTCCGGACTCCACATCAAACCCGTACCTGGCTCTGTCGGCGATGTTGATGGCCGGTCTGGACGGCATCAAAAAGCGCATTGACCCGGGCAAACCCATGGATACCGACATCTACGAACTTGACTCAGCCGAAAAAGCAAAGATCAGGAATACCCCTGGTTCGCTGGGGGAGGTCCTGGATGCCCTGGAGAAGGACCATGCCTTCCTGCTTGAGGGAGGCGTGTTCACCCCGGACCTGATCGAGACCTGGATAGACTACAAGAAGACTCGCGAGAGGGATGCCATAGCCTTGAGGCCTCATCCCTACGAGTATCACCTCTACTTCGACGCTTAGGTAGTTCGGCACATGGCTTCGGAAGGGCGGACCGCCTTGGCGGTCCGCCCTTTTGTTTAACGCGATATCTGAGTCTGGTGTGGGGACACAGCCCCTGCGGGATCCGACACCCGGTCCTTCGGAGGGACGTGCTCAGTTGAGTCCGCTTCTCCGCCTGCCGCGCAATAGCCTTCGAGGGACGCGCTCCGTCGCGTCCGCCTTCATCTTACACTTGACGTTTTCCTTCGGCAATGAAACTGTTCCGAAATTGACAAACCGTTGTGAATAATATGTAATCATTACTGGATCTTATCAGGAGTTCCCACGGGCATTGGAGGGACGAAGCCATGTCCCGAACGACGCCATTCACGCTGTCGAGCATCCAGTCGAGGCTGCTGGTAGTGGTGTTGGTTGCCCTGACGCTTATGCTCGGCGGGCTTGGCACCATCTCCTGGCTGGCTATACGCGAAAGCACCAACCGATCACTGGAAGAGCGCCTCGCGCTTGCCCGGGTAAACGCAGACCACTTGGGATACGTTCTCAATGAGAACATGGTCATGCTCGGTTCGGTGGTGTTTGCTCCGGGCGCGTCCCTTCCCGCAGCTACCCCCGAGCAACGCCAGGCCCTGCACGATATCTTCATAACCTCCATATTCGACGGCGGACTGTATGTTGTGGACGCGTCCGGGAAAGTGCTCATGGCCGAGCCCGAAAGGTCATCCGGCGCCGGGATTGAGATCGCTTCCTACCCGCCTCTGGCATCGGCGCTCTCGACAGGTAAACCGGTTATCTCGGACATCTATCGCAAGGGAAACGGGGAAGATGTCATTTCTGCCGTTGTCCCGGTCAATAGAGGTGGTGTTCTGGCCGGCGCGATAGTCGGAGATATCGACCCGACTGGCCCTGGCCTGCGAAAGATACTTCCCCCTGTGCGATTGGGGGATTCGGGATACGTAGAAGTGGTTGATTCAGGGGGGACAGTAGTTGCCAGCAGCCTGCCGGGCCGGGTCCTGGAGAACAGCGACCATGCCAATATCCTTCGAGGTCTGATTGAGCGCCGCGAGACGATCAGCGGCAAATGTCACAATTGTCACGAAGGACAGTCACCCGAGAAACGGACCGAAGTGATGGCCTTCGCGCCTCTGATCGAAGAGTGGGTCAAATGGGGAGTCGTTATCCGGCAGTCCGAGGAAGAAGCGCTGGCACCCTCACGAAACCTGTTCAAAGGGATTCTCGCAGTGAGCATCCCGGCTTTGACGCTCTCAATCGTCCTTGCATGGGGGATGGCGCAAAGTGTCAGCAGGCCCATCGTCTCCCTGACAGGTGCTGCGAGATGGCTTTCACGGGGTGACCTTTCCCGGCCCATCAGGACTTCGGGCACGGATGAGATAAGCACGCTGAGCTGGGCACTGGAAGGCATGCGATCAAAACTGAGTGATTCTCTGGAAGAGATAACCAGGTGGAACGCGCTTCTCGAAAGTAAGGTCGAAGAAAGGACAAATGAACTGGAGCGTCTCTACAAAGAGCTCAAGGCAAAGGAGGCGAACCGCGAAGAACTGCTGCGCAAGGTCATGACCGCCCAGGAGGAGGAACGGAAGCGGCTGGCCCGCGACCTGCACGATGACACTTCACAGACTCTGGCCGCTCTGGTAATGCAGTTGGACGCCTATGAGGCCCCCCTGGCCAGCGGGAGCGATCCGACATCCAAACTTGTGGAAATCAGGGCTGCCGCACGCAAGTCCCTCGACAGCATCAGGAGAGTCATTCTCGACCTGAGGCCGTCGATTCTTGACGACCTCGGCCTGGTATCGGCGATCCGCTGGTATGCCGAGAGCAGGCTGCAGGACAAAGACGTTAAAGTGAGGGTCGAAACGAATGACTACGACAAACGGCTGCCTAACGGGATGGAGACCGCCCTGTTCCGCATTGTGCAGGAGGCAGTCACCAATATCGTCCGGCATGCCAATGCGGAGAATGCAGTCATAGCGGTTGACTTTCGTGATTCCGAGGTGGCAGTCGACATCGAAGACGACGGGAACGGGTTCGACGCCGGCAAAGCGAAGGCGGGCACCATGTCGACCTTCGGCATACACGGGATGCAGGAAAGGGTCGCATTGCTTGGTGGTACCATAGAGATTGAATCGCATCCGGGAAGCGGTACCCGGATAAGCGTTGTGATGCCCCTGAATGGGAACAGGACTCAGAATGCCTGACATAAAAGTCCTCATAGCTGACGATCACGCGATGGTCAGGGAGGGTATCCGCATGATCCTGGCGGCCCAGCCTGATATTAAGGTGGTCGGCGAAGCGGCCGACGGCGTGCAGGCCATCGAGCAGGTCCGCCTGCTCGACCCTGACATAGCCCTGATGGACATAGCGATGCCGGGGCTGGGGGGACTGGAGGCGACGCTCGAAATAAAGAAGTCCTACCCCCGGACCAAGGTACTGGTGCTCAGCCAGTACGACAACAGGGAATACGTTTTCCGCTTCCTCAAGGCGGGGGCCAACGGGTACATATTGAAGTCCGCCGCCGGGATCGAGCTTGTATCAGCCATCCGGGCAGTCCATGAAGGCGGGTCGATACTCGACCCCTCAATCGCCCATAATGTTATCGAAGAGTACGTTAGAGGCAAGAAAAGCCAGCAGGAATCGACGTACGAGGACCTGACCGACCGGGAAAAACAGGTGCTCAAGCTGATAGCAGAAGGTTATACGAGCAAAAGGATAGCCGATAGCCTGTTCCTGTCGGTCAAGACTGTCATGGTGCACCGCACGAACGTCATGGAGAAGCTCAATATCCACAACCGCACAGACCTCATCAAATACGCTATCAGTAAGGGCCTGATAAACATGCCGGGGTAGGAAATGCCAGGGGGAGAACAGGAGGGGGTGGGTCAGACCCACCCCCTCGCCTCGACGCTTATGCAGCCGGCGTCATGAACACAGCGGTCCTCCAGATGGAGGCTCCGAACGCGTTCCGGCCCCTGACTCTCCAGAAGTAGCGCGTCGCAGGGTCCAGTACCCCCGCCGGCACATCGAAGGTTGTGACACCCGGCCCTGCCGCAGGGATGCCGGTCTGGTCGAGCACCGGCGCTGCAAACGTGACGCTGGTTGATATCTGCAGGTCGAATGACGTCGCCTCGGCCGTTACCGTGCGCCATTGCAGTGTGGGGGTGGTCCCGTTCGCAATAGGGGCCACGGGAATGGGAGCCACCCTGGGCGCGAATGGGGTGCGGAAGAAGGCCAGCATGGACCAGCGTGACGTCCCTCCTGCAGTAGTCACTCGCACGCGCCAGAAGTACGTTGCTGAAGCCACCAGGACGTCCGCAGGGACATCGAACGCAGTGGCCGGAGCCAATATGCCCGTGCCCTGTGCGACCACGACGGCGAAAGTGGCGGTACGCGCCACCTGTACATCGTAGGAAATCGCGTCAGACACGGCACTCCAGGTAAGTGTCGGGACAAGGTCCGCCAACAGGACGCTGCGTATCGGCGCCAGCGGAATCGGTGGCGGCGGCCCTGCGGGAGTGCGGAATACGAACGGCGCCGAGAAAGCCGAGGTGCCGGACGCATTGCTGGACCTGACCCTCCAGCGGTACGCCGTCGCTGCGGAGAGAGTCCCGCCCACGATGGCGAAGACGGTGGCGACGAGCCCGACGACGCTGACAACAGGGCTGGCGAATGTTGGGTCGGTCGTACGGGCTACCTGCAGCTCGTACGTCAGCCCGACCCCACCCGGAGGGGCGATCCATGACAGTGTTGGAGTCAGGTTGCCCACCAGGGAGCCGCTGGCTGGCGCAGATAATCGCGGTACACCCGGCAGGACAACCCGCGTTCTGGTGAAGTTCCGCCCGGTCACATCGGCGCCGTTCAAGGTTACCGCTGCACTTACTGGGGCGAACGTAGCGCCGGGGGCGGATGGGGTCACAGTGTAATCGCCGTTCGGGAGGTCGGCCAGCGTGTAGTTGCCTTCCGCGTTGGTCGTCACGGTCTGGGTTGATGCACCGGTGACGTCGATTGTTACGCCTCCCAACGGCCTGCTCAGGCTGTCGCTGACTTTTCCCGAGATGGTGAATACCGCTCCCTCCGCTGCAGGCGTTATGGTTATCGGAATACGGGCGGTTGCCAGTACGGGCTGAGGAGACCCCGGGACCTGCTCCCGGGTGTCGATGAACCTCACAGTAGCGAAGGAGTCTACGGGTGCGGTCGGCCGGAGCAACGCGTCGAAGCGGCGGGCCACGCTGATATGCATCGTCGTATTGGCCGGGACCTTGTAGGCCTCATTGAAACCGAAAGGCGGCTGTCCCAGTGCGCGGCCATCCCAGGCGATGATGGTGGCATCCACGGGGAAGGTAACCTCGATGCAGTTGTAGGCGGCGTCAAGACACCTCACCAGTATAGTCTGTCCAACCTGGGCGTTGATGGAGACCTGAGACCCTGTGACGCCGCCATTCAGAGCTGGAGGAATTACAATTCCAGAGGGTATGGTACCTGTCTCTCCGCGATGGGCCGGCACTGGAACGCCGGTGACATACCAGTAGTCAGCGTTATGCTGGTTGAAGGCGAAGAAACCACCGCCGCCGGGATTCCTGCGGAAGTCGTCGTTGACCCCTGGGTTGCTGCCATGCCTGGGGAATGTGGCAGCGGGGGACGGGGCCATGTCGCTCCACACTGAATCCCGGTCGTCAAGCACCCACAGTGCCTCAACCTCATAGGGGACGGTCATGGCATGCGGGTCAGTGGGGAACTCGCCCAGCGGATCAGGAGCGTCCAGCAGTTTGGAGTTGAACCCGGGGAACTGTGGGAACCTGGCCAGGTTGGCCGCGGTCCGCCGCTTCCCGTCCCGGCAGTGGCCGATCGGTATTTCGCTAAGATTGACGCTGCCGTCAGGGTTCACCGACGCGATAGAGGCGAAATAGGCATCAGGTGGCTCGATGAGCAGCAGTCCGTACAGCCCGAACTCGAAGTGCTGCACGGTGTTGCGGTGGCAGTGATAGAAATATGTGCCGATGAAGTTGGGCTGCCACTGGTAGGTGTACTTGCCGATCTCCATGGAGCAGTGCCCCACGCCGTCGTTCATGGGTGTCGGTTCGATGCCATGCCAGTGTATGGTGTGCGGCGGCGGCCCGCTGCCCTGGGTATCGCCGTGGAACACAACCCCTCGCGGCATGCGTGTTGTCGGCCCCGGGAATGTCCCATCCGCCGATGGGTTGTCCGGGTCGGTCACTAGGAAAAAAGTCAGGTCCTTGAGGGGCGGCGTCTCCCATGTGGGGATCTTCATTCCGTGCATCAGTTGCAGGCTCACCGTATGCGGCACCAGCGGCAGCACCTGAAACCCTGCCGCGGCCATAACTTCCGGGACCGGATTGGTTGGGATAAGTAATTCGGGGGTGGGCGGGCTCTCCGCAGGCGGGTCGAACATCTTGACCCAGTCCCCTTCGTGGCCAACAACCGACTGGCGAGGTATTATGAAAGCTGGATTCGCTAACGTCATTTTCTTTCCCCTTTTTCTTCCCTGATCAAAACGCGGGCATAAGGTCTTTTTTACCCTTCATGTTCCATCTCGGGCGCAGCTTCCCTGGTCTCGTTGGGCGGGCACATGTTCGGGTTGTTGGGGAAGGTGGTAACCCCACCCGGCGTATTCCTGTCCCCGGTGAAGTTCTGCCCCCCTATCAGCCCCAGGTTATAGTTGCCGCCCTGCGCGGTTTGGCTGGGCTCCGAATGGTCGTGCGCGGGATAGCACAACGGAGAAAGCTGCACGTGGATGGGCACTGTCCCCACTGTGGTCCCCAGCGCCGGGAAAAACGAGTTGATCTCTTCGGTCGGCGGCCACACTGGATGAGGAGCCGAACCGGGGATCAGGGGATTGGCGATACAGGTGAGAGGGTTGTCCGCCCTCCCGATCCCCCTGGCGTTGGGGACGTCCGGCGGCCTCATGTAGGGCTCCGTGTAGTCGATCCGGTCCATGGGCTCGATATTATAGACGTCTACCCAGAGCGGGTTCGGACTCACCGCTCCATTGACGCTCGTAACATAGAAGTGGTTGGCGTGGATGTGCAGAGAATGAGTCCATAGCCCTGCGTTCAACACATGGATCAAGCAGGGCTCTCCAACGCGAAGGTTCGGGGCGATAAGCGGGTTGCCGTGAACGAAATGGCCGGACTGGCCATTCATGGTGAAGTATTGCGCCATCCGGTTGGCATTGGTGGGGCTGAACGGGTCCCTGAGAAAGGCGTTCTGGAACTGCGCCGCAGGGTAGATTTCCCCGGGAGGCAAACCGCCTACTTCGGCGAACAGATTGGGGCTGGCCTGATGGCACAGCCAGATGTAGGTGCGGAAGGGTGTAGCGCCAGTGGCCGCATCTGCCTGTTCCCAGGCCAGTCCGGGAAAGACGGGACTGCCAAAGGCGTCGTAGATTGCCTGGACGTGAGGCGTCGGGTTGTCATAGGGGGTGAACTTGTGCCCCGGCACGGCAGCCGTGGGCATTACGATGAAGGCACCGTGCAGTCCCATTACCCGGTTCACCGGTTCGTTCAGGTTGTCATAGTACAGATGCGCCCCCGACGTCGTGGCCGTGAACGAAAGGGTCACGGTCTGTCCCGGAGCGATGGGTCCGCTGCTGACCATGCCAGGGATGGAAAACGCATGAGCCTCGTCCAGGTCGTTGGTAAGCCTGATCTGTACGGTATCCCCTCTGGTCGCGAAGATAATCGGGCCCGGGCATTCGGGCATCAGGTCGGGGACGACGCTCTTGTAAATCCAGAAGTAGCACCTCGCATCGTTTATGGAGTTGTGGGTCACCATCTGCTTCATGGCATCGGTCATATGGAAGTCGAGCGTGTGAACGGTGGCCGCATAGGCTGGATTGCCTTCGAGCCATTCCAGCCTGCTCCCCACCACCAGTATGGCGACACCTCCAGCAACGCCTCTTCCCGCAAGCTTGAGGAAATCGCGCCTGTTGATCCGCCTGTCCGTCAGGCTGCCCTGTCTTGGAGTGCTCATGCATCATCCCCCTTCTTCTTGGTGTCCCCGGTGGGAACAAGGTTTGCTTCCTGTTACAGGCGGCCCCACCCACCTGCTCAACAGCATAGGGGGAAGGGGATTGAATTGTCATAAAGTTGACATGGCAAAAGTGACAAAATCACAACACTAGTAGGGGTGGTAAGTGGTTGTACTTGGTTGGGGCTAGGTGGTAATACGTAGGTGCGCCCCGGCCTTCTAAACTCCCCGCCTGTCCCCCCACAAAAGGATATGGAGCCTGGTAGAAAACAAGTAGCCGCGAGCCCTGCAGGCTTCGGACACGCCCGGGCTCCTCTCCGTTAGCTCTGTGACGTTGCTGGCCACAGGCATCAGGATTACTTGGTCAGGTTCGAGGCCGTAGGTGTGGACAAGAGAATCGACCTCGGCAAGGTCATCGTCTCTATCTACGGCAAACTTGAAGTAAGTCGAAGGCAATTCCCTGAAAAAAGAGTAACACCCCGGTCTTTCCCGCAGATTCCTGGGATTGCCTGAACTCCCCAGCTTGGGCGATACGTTCCATTGGTCTACCATCCCCGCCAGGTCCGCGCGGGGAACGATCGTGCCATTTGTCTCCACCTCGATAGTGACGGCCTCCGCCTTCAACCTTCCGAGCAGCGGAACAAGATTACTCTGCTGCAGGAGCGGTTCCCCTCCAGTGACCACTACGCGCCGGCACCCGTACTTCAGCAGCGCGGGAGCGACGTCTTCCACGCCCATGTCAATGGTGAATCGCACCTGGCTGAAGGTGTCCCAGTCCCAGGTGTACCTGGTGTCGCACCATTTGCAGGAAAGGTTGCACAGGGCGAGCCTCAAGAAGACAGCCGGTTTCCCGATGCTCGCCCCCTCGCCCTGGATGGAGTGGAATATCTCGGGAGTGCCATCAAGTTGCTTGCTTACCCTGAGTGTTTGCAGCATTTCAGGTAAGCTTTTGCGGGCCAGCTTGATTCATCCGTTCCGCCCAATCCCCTGTCACATTCGGGGGGACACGCTCCGTCGCGTCCGCCTTCGTGCAGTATGACCTCTATCCTGTATCAGGCCCAGCAGCGGGTCGCGCACACCTGCTTCGGCGAAACCCCTGGCCCGCAAGATGCAACTGTCGCATTCACCGCACGGAATGTCCCCTCCCTCGTAGCAACTCCAGGTCAGCTCAAGGGGAACAGCCATCTCCAGCGCCATTGCCACTATCTGCGCCTTCGTTTTCTCTATGATGGGGGTTTCTATCTTTATCGGCATAAGGTACGTCGTGCCGAGTTTGCTACCGTAGCCGAGAGCAGCAGCCATTCTCTGGTAGTACTCGGGCCTGCAGTCCGGATAGCCGCTGTAGTCCACAGCGTTGGCGGCAATAAGGACTGAGGCTTCGAGTTCTTCCGGTCTTGCTTTTTCCACCTCAATCAGGTGCAATACCTCACTTTCCAGGAAAGCGGCGGCCATGGAGATGAACATCGTGTTCCTCAGGGGGACGTAAGTAATGGGGATGGACTGAGGTATCTCCTCGATCTGGCGGCGCCTGGGTACGGACAGAGACACGGGGTTGGTCAGGGCGGAATACCAGGCGAGCTTCTTGAAGAAGGAGATGTCCACCACCTCTTGTTTGATGTCATAGTGCCTGGCCACCCGCCGGGCGCAGTCCACTTCTTTGCTGTGCTTCTGGCCGTAGTGGAGAGTCACCGCGCGCAATTCGTAGCCCTGTCTCACTGCGTGGGCTGCCAGGGTTGTTGAATCAAGTCCCCCGGAGAGCAGTATGACGGCTATGTTCCGCATGGTCGTGGCGTGGGGGGCGCGGCTGCCGCTCCGAAGCAGGGCAATGACAAGCCCAGGAGCCTGATCGTTCGTTTCCAGGCAGCCTTGACCAAGAACTTACCCTTTTTCCTTGCCACAGATGACCACGCAGGAAACGGAAGGGTGCCCACCCAGGGTGTGGGCCAGGCCAAGCTTCGGGTCTTTCAATTGCCTCTGAGGCATTTGCGCCTTGCCCTGCATTTGTTTGTACAGCTCATAGGTCATGCGCAGCCCGCTGGCACCCACCGGGTGGCCGAATGACTTAAGTCCCCCGTCGCTGTTCACCGGCAGTGGCCCATTGAGTTCAAAGGTCCCGGCCTCGATGTCTTCTTTTGCCCTGCCCTTATGGCTCAACCCCAGGTCCTCATAGTTCACCAGTTCAGTGATGGTGAAGCAATCGTGGACCTCTGCCAGACTCAATTCCTTCCTGGGATCCTTTATCCCTGCCTGGGCGTAGGCCTGCTGTGCGGCGAACTTGGTGGGATCGAACCCTGTCCAATGGTAGCCAGGCTGCGTGTGAGGCATCATGGACATCTGTGCCTGGCCCAGTCCCTTGATATACACCGGGTCGGACCGGTAGTTCCTGGCCGTATCGGCCCGGACAACAATGGCCGCGGCGGAGCCGTCGCTGTTGCCGCAGCAATCGAAAAGACCCAGGGGTGACGCGATAATCGGCGCGCTCAATACTTGCTCGATGGTGACCTCTTTGCGCAAGTGAGCCTTGGGCGAGAGGGCCCCGTTTTTGTGGTTCTTCACCGATATCTTCGCCAGCAGCCTCTTGCCCTCCTCCATGCTCAGGCCATAGGTGTAGAAATAGCGGGTTGCGGCCAGAGCGAAAGAAGCCGGGGATGTGCGGCGTATCTCCATCACGGGATGCATGCCCCTGCCTACTCCAAGGCCGGCGAATCCGCTGTCTTTAAGTTTTTCGAAACCGATCGCCAGGGCCACATCGTATAGTCCCGAGGCCACAGCCAGCGATGCGTGCCTTAATGCCTCGTGGCCGGTGGCGCAGTATGCCTCAACGCGGCTAATGGGTATACCGTGCAGCTTCAGTGCCTCGGCCACTGGCAGCCCTGCCATGCCAATCCAATGGGCGCCAACGGTCCCCATCCATGCAGCCTGGATTTGCTTTGGGTCGATTCCGGCATCCTCATAGGCTTCATAGGCGGCATCTATCATCATGTCTTCAGGTCCCTGCTCCCAGTTCTCTCCGAACCGGCAGCAGCCCATACCCACAATGGCGACTTTGTCCTTAATGCTTTCCATATTTTTACCCTCTCACCGGCCTGCATTTCCAGTAATAGTTCACGAAGCCGCCCATCTCATGGAAACGGCGGAACGTCAGCTCTACAGGCATGCCGACCTTCACTTCGGTGGACTCGCAATCTGTCATCAGGCAGTACACCCTCGCGTTGCCTTCTTCCGACTCCAGGACAGTTTGGACAACTGGCGCGTCCGGAGTTCCAGCAAGATTGTCTATTGAGAATGTGAAAACCTTCCCCTTTTTGTCGCTGAGGCGCACCTCGTCAAAGTCATCCCTGGAATGGCATTCGAAGCATATGCGCTGGATGGGGAAAGCCACTGTGCCGCACTTGCGGCATTTGCTTCCGTGGCACCTCAACGCCCATTTCCGGCTCCGCCACATCACGGTCGCTGAGGGAAACGCTCTCACGAACTCCTCTGGCTGCTCGATCAAGTTCCGGAATGTAAGGTACTTGCCGTAGGAAGAGAGCGGCTTCCGCGATGCCAGATTGCCCTTGAGTCCCAGGGGCCTTTTGACTTTGTTTATGTCTTCCGTAACCTTGAACGAAAAGGCATCCGCTCCGTCGCCGTAGGTGACGAACAATATGCGATCGCCAGGAGCCGACTGCTCCAGTGCCCCGGCCAGCATCAGTATCGCGTGGGCCGCGCCCGAATTCCCTGCTTTGCTCAAGAGGCTGTCCTGGACCTGTGTCTTCTCGAACCCCAAAGCCTTCGCCAGGGCATCATGGCTCCGCGCGTCGGGGGCGTACATCACAACCTTGGAAAAGTCGGCCGGCTTGTGCCCTGTCGCCTTCAAAAGGCCGGAAACGGCTGCCCGGATGTTCTTTTCGTACCCGTAAGTGATCACCCAGCGGTCTTCCCAGGAGCGGACGAATTCATCGTCCGACTTGCGCCAGACATCCGTGATGTCATCCGAAACAGTATGGGACGCCTCAAGCTCGGCGATTACCCCGGAAGAACCCACTGAAATTGCCGCCCCTGCGTCGCCGAATCCCATTTCCTGCGGCGTCTGGGGATACCCAAGGCGGCAATCAGCCGCCGTCACCAGCGCCTGGCCCCCGGCGAGCTTCACCGAATCGAGGGCTAACTTGAGGGCATTGCTGCCCGCCCTCAGAGAGTTGGCAAAATCTACCGTCGAAATATCGTTCGGCAAATCGAGTGCGCCTGCGACGATCGAGGCGCACTGTTTTTCCCGGTAGGGGGAAGTCGTCGAGGCAAAAAACAGGCTCTTCACCCCAGCCCTGACTTCCGGGCTGAGACAGTCCCAGGCCGCTTCCACCGCCATGGTGAGGCTGTCTTCGTCGTAATTGGCAACGCTCCGTTCCTCTTTTCCCCCTCGCTTCCCCCAGACCTGTGCCACTGTCTCCGCACTCAGGCGGTATTTCGGCACGTAAGCCCCGTACGAGGTGATACCTAACATCTTTCTTTCTCCTGCCTGCGGCCGGTTGAGTCCGAGACTAGATCGCGTTCATAAACGGTACGTCGATTTTGCACGGCAGCACTGATTCTACAACATGTGAGTCGCAAGTGTCATGAAACCTCTTTATTCTTAGCCTTGATTTTATGGAAGTTTCATATTTGCCATGTTAGACTGGTTTTTAGAGACCCAACGGTCGGGGCCCGGGGCGACTAGCATTCGGCTTGGCAACAGGGAAAAGGCGTGAACAAAAAGAAACTGGTGCTCGTCGTGGATAATGACCCGCGCGTGGTGCGGTTCATCCGTGTCAATCTGGAGTCGGAAGGGTACCGCGTCCGCGCCGCCGATGACGCCGATACGGCCGAGAAGGTTATGGAACGCGAAATGCCTGACATGATTCTCTTTGACTTGGAATTGGCAGATACGGATGGAGTGCAATTCATTCAGAAGATGCGGTCGTCATCGGCTGCCCCCATTATCGCGATGTCGGGGAAGAAGGGCGAAAACAAAGTGGTGAATGCCCTGAAAGAAGGCGCTGACGACTTCGTGACCAAACCGTTCAACATGCCGGAGTTACTGGCCCGGATAGAGGCAGTGCTGCGCCGGTCGGGCGCGGTCGCGGCAGGACAAAAACCCGAACCCATGAAATTGGGAGAACTAACCATAGATCTTGCGCTGCGGAATGCATCGATGGGCAACAGGGAACTGGACCTGACCCTGACCGAGTACAAACTCCTGGCGGCGCTCGCTTCAAATACGGGAAGGGTCATGCACCATAAAGAGCTATTGACCAGCGTTTGGGGTGCCGGGTATTCAGACGAATGGGAATACCTGAGGACATATGTTTCACGTCTGCGAAGAAAACTCGAGGCGGACCCGTCTCACCCCAAGTATATTGTTTCCAGGCCTGGCTTCGGCTACGTGCTGCGCGTTCCAGACGCAAGCGCGCTGGCCGGGGAACCGCAGGTGGAACAACCTCTCACCGGCACAACCGTTACCTCGGACATCCATGGACGATTGACTGCGGGGCAGGAGAATGCCGGTATGCCCCGTCAAGCCCCGGGCAGTTCTTCAGTCTAGCGTAGTGTCTCATTTATCGCCTTACAAGGCAAGCCACTTGTTGTCATGCTCACGAGAATACCGGTTCCAAATGCAAAGGAGCCGGGTCCCTCTCTCGTGGTGGCGTCTCTCCCATAAGGGACGGGGAGAATAGGTTGAATCTTCATGGTTTGTGGTGCCCTGATGCAATCGGGGCATGTTGAGTCCGCGGTTCAAGGGTTTCCCGTGTCAGCCCCGCTTGCAGATCCAGTGCTCCCGCCCGGTTCCTTAATGACGCATATTCGTTCCCGGACTTCATCCGGGCTGAGAGTGCCATCTTCATAGTTGAAACCGTTGGCGGAGCCGTCGGCAGCATTGTGAACCGCAAGCGGAGAACGCTGGAGCGACCAAACCGCCAGATGTCTCTTATAGTTTCATGTCCGCACCATGCCGGAGGGTCCTTATGGCAATGGTCTTGGGAAGGGCAAAGTTCCTGACGAAACCGGTTTCTCCGGGTCGGAGGCTGTCCGGCATACTTATCAGGGCTTTGAGCCACTTCTGCCCCGTGTCTTCATAGGTTACCGCCAACCGCTGCAATACCGCCCGCGTGGCTTCGAGCCCCATGTCAGTGACCGCAAATTGAAAAGGCTCGCCGGCGAGAGCCATAGCAGCCCTGACTCCGCCTTCTGAAGCCAGACTTACGACATTAGTTGGGACTCCAGCCTCGCGGAGTGCACTGACGATCTCTCCGGCCAGAGGCATGAGCTGAGCATTGGGGGCCAGGATGAGCCCGTTTCCAGCAAGCAAAGGCCCGAACACCATGGCACAGAATAATCCTGGCGTGGTCCTGGAATCGGTGGCGATGAAGCCAATGCCCCTGGGCGTGCTCCAATCGACGTAGTTGACCTGGCCTGGCACCGCAAGCGTGGGCTGCGGGTCTATCACTTCAGCGGCCATGGTGACCACAGCGCGCGCCGCGTTGACCAATTCGTTCCTGGTATCCCTGTCTTCTTCAGATGCGAATGGTGAGCCACTCGATTCAGGGGCGGGCCGAGTGTGCGCCAGCGCTCCAAGCAGATTGACCGCCCGTTCAAGCACGGTCCGTCGTGTCTCCGGGCGCTCGTTCCAGATTGAGACGCTATCGGCGGCTCCCGGAAGTGCGTCCGCCAGTTGTGCAGGCGAATTGCGCCGTCTGTCGTACCCTTGCGTCCTCGCCAGGTAGGCAAGCAAATAGTCCCCGCCGCCTGCTTTTGGCCCGGTGCCCGAAAGCTGGAAACCCCCGAACGGCTCTACTCCAACCCGGGCACCGGTTATCTTGCGGTTGACGTAGATGTTTCCTGCCCTGATGTTCTTCACCATCGCCCCGATCTTTTTGGGGCTGCGAGAGAAGACCCCGGCCGTCAGGGCGAAGGCTGTCCCGTTCACCTGCGCCAGCATCTCCCTTTCGTTTTCGAAAGACACCAGTGCCAGTATGGGGCCAAATATCTCCTCCTGGGCTATCGTCGATGTTGCGAGAGTATCAGGAGCGATCTCAACGATTAGCGGGCCCGCATGTAACGGGCCGTACGCCGCGCCCTCGATCCGGTCGACCAGCACCCTGCCCTCTGAACGTGCCTTCGCCGCGTAGTCCCGGACCCTGTCGCTGGACTCCCGGTCGATAAGGGGGTTGAGCAGTGTGTCAGGGTCGTCCGCCATGCCTACCTGCAAGCTGATGGCGGCCTGTTTCAGCCGATCGCGCAACCTGGCGTAAATATCTTTGTGCACGAATGCCTGCGAACATGCCGAGCACTTCTGGTTGGAGTGCTCGAAGGCCGAGAGCAATATTCCCCGGATTGCCTCATCAATGTCCGCATCGGGGAATACCACAATAGGGTTCTTGCCGCCCATCTCTGCCAGGACCTTTTTTGTGGCGGAGTGCAGGTGCACCCGGGAAGCGTTTTCATATATGGCCTTGCCAACAGCCTTCGAACCGGTGAATGCGATCATATCGACTGACGTGCTTTCCACCAGGTGTTTCCCAATATACCCGTAGCCGGGCAGGTGGACCAAAGCGTTCCTGGGCACGCCTGCGTCGTGTAGCGCCCTTACCAGTCTGGCTGCGACCACAGGGGTCTGTTCGGCAGATTTCAGAATGACAGTATTGCCTGCCAAAAGGGCTGCACTGGTCATGGCTGAGGGCAATGCCGCGGGAAAGTTCCAGGGAGGTATGACCGCAACCACCCCGCGAGGCCGGCAGTTTGTCTGGATTAGTGGCTGCACCCTTATTAACTGCTCGGCGTTGTAGTTCAGGTGGTCCACAGCCTCATCTACGTCGGCCAGAGCCTCCGTCCAGGTACGGCCCCCCTCGTGCACCACCCAGGCAGCCAGTTCCTCCCTGCGGCTGCGCAGCAGTGTGGCGCCATTTAGAATGATTGACGCACGCTCAGAAGCGCTCATCCCTGACCATGTGCGGAGCCCTTGCCTGGCAACGGCCACTGCCTTGTCGGCTTCCAGGGGCCCTGCCATATGCACTATGCCGACTGGGGTTTTTACGTCTGGATGGGAAGGGCTGAGAGACCTTCTGATGATTGACGTTGCCAATAGCTCGTTGCCGATTTCCAGGAGATACTCTTGTCCCCACTCGTTCCTGGCGGCCTCCAAAGCCTTCCGGAACGCTATTCGTTCCTCTGCGAGGAATAACCTTGCGGGAGGACTATTTCGGAAGCGAGGACCGGCCCCGGCCAGGACCTGTTCGTTTCTGCCGCCGGCATGTTCGCCGGGCGGGCGGAGAAGCTCGCCCACATCCTCTTCCATGCGGCTTCGCATCAGGAAACCGGCTTGAGAGGCGTTTTCCAGCACCCGGCGCACCAGGTAGGCCATGCCGGGCACTAGTTCCCCTGCCGGCACGTAGTCCCTGTTTTCCCAGCCCATCTTGCTGATGGCACGGCTAATCCCTTCAGCGGTGCGGAACAGGGCCTGATGTTCCACCGTGCCTTCGGCAAGGCCATGCGATTCCCTGAGCGCTTCGGCGACAGCGTGGCTGCGTATGTTGTGGCTGGCTGCAGCCAGCCTGACCAGGTTGCTGCTTTTCAGCAACGTATCCAGGAGCTTCTCGTACATGAGGTCCGTTTGTTCCTTCGAGCTGAATACGGGTGACGGCCACCCCTTTTCTCGAGCGCTTATTGTTTCGTAGTCCCAGTAAGCGCCCTTTACCAGGCGGACCTGGAAAGGGGCCGGTCTTGTCTCAGCAAAGCGCAATACTGTCTCCATGTAGGAGTCGGCGTCGCAGTGATAGGCTTGCACTACCATCCCCGCTCCGTCCCATCCGCCGAAGGGCCCCGCCGCAGCGAAGATGTTCGAGAAAAGGTACCATGTCAACTCACGGTGCTCGTACTCCTCCGCGTCGATAGTTAGCCCGATGCCGGCCGACATGCAACGGGTCACTATTTCTGAGAGTCGCGGCATCACGCGTTGCAGCGTCCCTTCCGGGCTCAGAGGATTGAAGTTCTCGGTCAGCGCGGTCAGTTTTATTGAAAGCTGCAGCCGGGGAACACCAGACCGGGTGTATTTGCCAGACCAGGGATGTCGTCCCAGGTCCGCGATCATTTCCAGATAGCGGCCGGTGTACTCCGCAGCTTCCTGCTGGCTCAGAACTTGTTCACCAAGAATGTCGAATGACGGGTACCTGCCATGCTGTTCAAGGTACATCAGCGTGCCGCTGATTTCTTCGTGCTTCTGGCCAGTGATAAACCGGCGGGCCATGGTCCTCGTTGCCTTCCTCGTGGATGCAGCAATAAGAGGCGCAGGAATGATATTGCTGCTGGCAAACCGGAGTGCTGCCTGCAGAAGAAATGGCGACTCGGGGAAGGAGACTTTGAAGTACTCTCTGAACAGCTCTTTTACGTATGAGCCTTTCCTGTCGAATTCCAGGGCGGCGAGCGCATCGATGAACCGCAGCATTCTGCTTTGAAGCCTGGGGTCACGTGACAACTGGAGGATGAGCCAGTCCTGGACCCGCTCCTCCGCGGAGGGACGGTAAGTTCGGGCGGCGGCATGCATGGCCCTCCCTATCTGCTGGGTGCGGGACTCGACGGTCGGTGAGACAGACATGGTCTTTGGGCCTCAGTCCAACCTCAAAGTGAGGCACCTGGCGCTCCCGCCTGATTTGATGAATTCCGATAGTTCGACCGGCCTCATTCTGTAGCCGAGCGTTGCCAGCGGCTCCTCCAGGTCGGCACAACCGGCGTTCGTCACTACCGTCCCGTCGATAACAACCGCATTGCATGCGAACTGCCGCGCGGACACATCGCTCACCGGCTGAAGGCGCTCCACGATCTCTTTGAGCGCAGTCACTGCGTAGTTATCGAAAGCGTGGGGAAAATAGAGGGCGGTAGATTCATCCAGCGGACAGAAACATGTGTCCAGATGATAGAAAAACGGGTCGGTCAGCTCCAGGGAAATGACACGCCTGCCGGTAATGCCGCCCAGCGCCTTATGGGAACATATTTCCGAGCGATGTCGGTACCCTGCGATGATGTTCTCACCCAGTCGAAGGGCATCACCGGCGCCTTCGAATATGCATTGCGGCCCCAGCCTGGCTATTTGAAATCCGTGGGACTGGAACCAGGTATCAAAATACGGTGTCTCGCCCTGCCTTTCCTTGAATTTGAAGGAACTGCTGATGAATGTCTGACCCTCGACAAAACCGGCGTTGGCAGTGAAAACGAGGTCCGGCAGGCCTTTCACCGGTTCCATCAACTCGATTCTTGCGCCGAGTTCATCTTTCAGAACTGAATTCAGTTCCTTCCATTGGGCAGCGGCCATTGCGGGGTTGACCCGGTTGCTCAGGCGCATCCAGGGGTTTATTTCGTATTCGATGCCGAAGTAGTCGGGGGGACACATCAAGAAGTGCGACACGGGTCAGCAGCCCTTCTGAATGAATTCGACAAGTTGCCTGAGGAACAGGCCTGAATCGGAGACGATTCCGATGGTCTGGAAGCTGCCCCGGTCCATCAGTTTGGTCAACATGGCCGGATTGATATCTACTACCACCATCCGGGTAGCGGCGGGGAGAATATTGCCTACGGCAATGGCGTGCAGCATAGATGCTACCACCAGCGCCAGGTCTGCGCCGCGCAATTGGAGCCTCATGGCATCGGTCGCCTGCACGACATCGGTGATGGTATCAGGGAGCGGCCCGTCGTCCCTTATCGAACCGGCCAGGATGAACGGCACATTCTTGATTATGCAGGCGTGCATCACTCCGTGCGTCAGCAGCCCGGAATCAACCGCGGCCCTGATTCCCCCCGCACGACGGATGGCATTGATGGCCCTGAGGTGATTCCTGTGGCCGGCCTCGACCTGCGAGCCGTCTTTGAGACGTATGCCCAGGGATGTCCCATATAATGCGCTTTCGATGTCGTGCGCCGCCAGACCGTTCCCGGCAAGAAGGACACTTACATAACCTTCTTTGATTAGATAGGAAAGCGATCCCGCTGCCCCGGTATGGACTATGGCAGGACCTCCAACGAAGACAGTCTTGCGACTCTCCCTTCTTGCCCGTGACAACTCTCGGGCAACTTCCTGCACCAGGGCGAGTTTTGGCTTTTCCGGCGAGATGTCACTGCCCATGAACTCGAATAACTCGCCACGGGCCTGGCGCTCCAGGGGGACTACGCGCACTCCGCGGTGCCCCACGACAACCCTGTCATCTTTTCTCATGCGGTGCATCGGCGTGCATACCGCTTCGGCGGATTGTTCATTGACCACTATGCCGCGGTCCATTTCGATGTTCTTGACCTCAATCCAATTTCCTCTGAGCCGTACCAGCGTCTCGAGGTTTGTGGTGGCGTAAAAGCCCTCGGGGAAAGTGCCTTCGATGTCGGCGGTCTCGAGGCTGGCGTCCTGGACATCGATCGGCTCCGCGCCGTGCGGTTTGAGCGCCGCCAGCAACTCGTCCATGGCGTCCCTGGTGCCGGCCCTGACCTTGATGCGGGCATAAGTTGGGTCGTACCGGTGTATGCCAACGTCCATCTGCTGGATCTCGAACTCGGAGCCGTGCAGAAGTATCTGGTCGAGTACCTTTGGCAGCAATAAAGAATCGATTATGTGTCCCCTGAGTTCCACCGTTTCTTCGACCATACTTCTCTCCCCATCTATTAGAATTATATTATCGAGTAATGCTATCGAAGCTCGTTGAAGGCGGCAATATGGTCGAATCGAACATTCACAGGATTAGAAAAGCTCTCAGCGCAGGTTCCCTGCTATTCGTCTTTGTGATGGCCGTGTTCCCTATCGTGGCTGCTGCACATGCCTCCTTCGTCCGCTCCGAACCCGAGGCTGGCTCAGTGCTCAAGACTCCCCCGAGCGCCATCACGATTTGGTTTGCCGAGCCCGTCGATGCCAGGTTCAGCAGCATCAGCGTTCTGGACGTTGACGGGACCAAGATGAATACCGGGGGCGTGACCGGGCTGCCTGGGGACCCGAATGCACTCATTGCCATGTTGCCCCGCCTCCCGGATGGACAATACACCATCGCCTGGAAGAACATCTCTGCACTGGACGGCCATTCCTACACAGGCTCCTTCTCCCTCACCATCGGGGTTGCAGTTCGATCTTCTGGCGGTGTGGTCCCTGCTTCAATCTCTGCGCCTATCATCATGAATCCGGCCGAACCTATCCTCCGGTGGTTGATGGTGCTGTCTCTGCTTGCCGTCTTTGGAGGGCTCGCGTTCGAGGGGACCGTCTGGGGACCGCTCCTGGCTGCGGCCGGACGGGACAGCGTGCCTGCTTCGACGTGCGACCAGGTGACCCTAAGGACGCGAGCGATGTTGTGGTCTGCCGTTGGGCTGTTTGCGATCGCTTCTGTTGGGCTTCTGATGGTGCAGACTGCCTCTGCCACGGGTTCGTCTGTATTAAGCACGGTGGGAAAACCTGTTTGGGATTTCGCCCTGCATACGCGCTGGGGACAAATGTGGCTTCTGCGCGCGGTCTTCGTTGTTGGGTTGGCCTTAGTCCTTTGGAGGAGGGGAGTCAGGCAGAAGAAGTTGAAGTCTTCCGGGCAAAGTGCGCTTGTCCTGGAGACAGGCTGGCTTTCCCTGGGCGTTCTACTATCCGCGGGCACACTGATGGCGACCAGCTACGTCAGCCATGCCGGCGGGGCAATGGGCATAGAATGGCCTGCGCTGATTAACGACCTTCTTCACCTCGTCGCGGCAGGGGTGTGGGTGGGGGGGCTATTCCATTTTGCAATTGAATGCGGACCCCTCAACCGCGAACTGGCCGATGGCAGGAAGACCTCGCTGCTGGCTATTGTGGTCCCCAGGTTTTCCACTGTGGCCATCATGTCCGTAGCGACATTGGTGGTTACCGGACTGTTCAATTCCTGGGTTGAAGTCGGCAGATTTCAGGCACTCGCCACCCCGTATGGCTCAGTCCTGCTGGCCAAGGTGGCGTTGTTCGTCGGGCTGTTGTCTTTGGGGGCGATCAACCTGCTCCGCCTGAGTCCACAATTGGCATCCAGCAAGAGCGCCGGCTGGAAGCTCACTAGGTCGGTCAGGGTGGAGGCAACGCTTGGCATCATCGTGCTTCTGGCAACCGGTTTTCTGGCCAGCATGCAGCCTGCCAGGCAGGCATTCCGTGAGTCGCACGCTCTTTCTCTTAAACAAATGGTGGAGAACGCGCAAGTGAATCTAACGGTCGACCCTGGACAGCCCGGGAGTAACCGCCTGGTGGCATCGATCAAGGACAGGGATGGGAAGCCAATACCGGATACGTCACAGGTCACGGTGACCCTTATCTCCGATAACAGCGCCATTGGCTCTATGGATGCCGTTGACATGGTCCGCGGCCAGGGTTCCGAGTATGTATTGAACAATGCCCCGCTGACCGTTGCCGGCAAGTGGCAGGCTACGCTGATTATTAGCAGGAGCGATGCTGTCGATGTGCGGGCGACGTTCGAGCTGGACATAACTAATGCCAGCCCGGCTGCAGGCTCTTCCACCCCGTCAAGCAGGACTGCATGGCTGTTTGTACTGGGAGAAGTTGTCTCTTTGGGTCTTGTATTCCGGGTCGTGTCCCTGGTCAAAGGAAGGGCCAGGATAAGGCAATGGCATGTCTAGGACGAGGGGACTATCCATGAAGCGAGTGTTATTGGTTGCAGCGTTTCTTCTGGCCGTTGCGGGATGCGATATCATTCCGGGAGGTCAGGCAGCCACTGCCACAACTACTTTCGATATTGCCTCCCGAGCGCAGCACTCGGTCGCTGTCCAATTGCAGAAGGGCGATACCCTGGAAGGGACGCTGAGCATCAGCGGGAGAGAGAACTACCTCGATTTCTATGTCTCCGCTCCTGATGGAGGACAGGTCTATGGCGTGGTGCGCGTGGTAGCTGGGCAGGGGTTCCTGGTCAAGGCGAACTCTTCAGGGACATACGTGATGCATTTTGACAATTCCTTTTCATTCGGGTCTCCGAGACAGGTCGCGCTGAGTTACAGCGTGCGGTGAGCATGCCTTGCAGAGCCAAACCAACCCGAATCTGTCCCTGGCGACCCATACAACATTGACTTCGGGTAGCGTGGTCCGGCTGTCCGGAACGGACGACTTTTTGATACCGTCTGCGAATCTGTGCTAGGCTTTGCTTTGAAGTCCGTATCTTGCACCACAGGAGCTTCCCGTGGAAAAACAAAAACCTATCTGGCCCAAAGGGGTATCCCTCAAGCCGGCCCTGCAGCAGGCCAGGCAAGCCATGGCCGCGCTGAATTGGGTTGCCGCGGCATCCAAGGCAGGGTGCGACTACGAGTCGGGCGCCTTCAGGGTACGCTTTCTGGACAAGACCTGCAGGGTGCTGGCGCCCGGCGGGACTGTTGAAGAAGAAGGCAGCCCGGTCGAACCGTCTCATGACGTGCAGTTGGTCCTGTTACATTACCTGCTGAACGCAGACGGCACCCCGCCCGCCGGGATGTGGATCACGTTCCGGCACGTTCCGGATGGCATGGTGTTTGATTCGCGTTTCAATGCTATGGCGGTGGAACCCCTGGTCCCGGCCTTCAAGTCTGACCTGACTGGCTTCAGAAAGGCCTGCGAAAGGCTTGGTGGCATCGCTATGTCGAGGACTGGCGATGCTTCCTACCGTTTCATGGCACTGCCCCAGATTCCCATGGGCGTGGTCCTTTATCTGGCGGACGAGGAAATGTCCGCTTCGATAAGCATTCTCTTTGATGCCGTGGCTGCCAACTACCTGTGCGCCGAGGACCTCGCCTTCCTCGGCATACACCTGAGCAGTCTCCTGCTCAAGGCCCGGGGCTAGAATCCTTGGCGCCGTCCTGGCGTGGGGTGGTGCAATCAGGAATGCCGGAGTTTCCCCGCTGTTGTCAGACAGTCGTCAACTGGCTATAATGGCCGCTATCGCAGCCTCGACGCGCGAAACGCGGCAGGGGATGCCAGCCGAGAGACCAATAATGGTCCCGTTCTCGCCGGAGGCGATGAGAATAAGGAGCTTGCAATGCCCAATTTCGCCTATTTCAAGAAACAGATAGTCCCGTTTTCTGAAGCCAACATCAGTATCATGACGCACGCCTTACACTATGGCACGGGGGTCTTCGAGGGCATCCGCGGCAACTGGAACAAGGAAGAGGGACAAACGTACCTGTTTCGCGTACAGGAGCATTACCAGAGACTGTTGAACAACGCCAGGCTGCTCAGGATAAGCTTGCCCCATACCCCAGAGGAATTGACAAAGATAACAATCGATCTGGTCAGGAAAGAAGGCCTCAAGGAAGACCTTTACGTGAGGCCGATAGTATATACCAGTTCGCAGGCGCTGTGGGTCCGGTTGCACCAGGTGGAAACGGACGTGAACATCTTCGTTATTCCCTGGGGGCCATATCTTGATCCGGACAAGGGTCAGCGGGTCTGCATCTCGGCATGGCGGAGGCCCGATGACACCATGATGCCTCCCGGGGCAAAGATAACGGGTTTCTACATCAACTCCGCGCTTGCCCGGACAGATGCCTTCGAAAAGGGATTCGACGAGTCGATACTGGAAACCCGTGACGGATACGTTTCCGAAGGCAGCGGCGAAAATATCTTCATCATCAGCCGCGGTCAGCTAATAACGCCGCCATTATTCGACAGCATTCTCCGTGGTATCACTAGGGAGTCGGTAATCGAGCTCGCGCGGAACGAGCTTGGGCTGGAGACAGTGGAGAGGCATTTCAAACGGTCCGAGCTTTACCTCGCTGACGAATTCTTCCTTACCGGCACGGCGGCACACCTGACGCCGGTTACAGAAGTGGACAACTACAAGATAGGGGATGGGAAGGTGGGCAAGATAACCAGGAAGCTGCAGAGCCTGTATTTCGAAGCCATCTACGGGCGTAACCCGAAGTACAAGAAGTGGTGCACACCATGCCACCCGTCGTGAGGAAAGCACCAGTACCCGGGGACTAAATCTGAACCTCTGGAACCTTGGGCAATCTTAACCCGGAGTTTCCCTGGAAGTTGTCGCCCGGGATTCGAGATTTCTTCCAGGGTTGGTCAGGGACTTCCGGTATGGATGAACAAGCCCTACCTGAGGTCCTGAACCAGGAAGAATATCCTGCAACTCTCCTCCAATATCGTGGCATAGTTGCAGGCCTCTTCCAGGGTGGCCCCGATGGCGAAGCAGCCGTGGCTCCGGACCATTACCACCTTGCTGCCGGAAAACGCCCGGGCTATCACATCGCAGCCCTGGCCAGGACCGAACTTTTCGCCCCACCCCACAACGGGCACCCGTCCCAGGATAACTTCACCTTCCATGTCAGGCGGGACTATTTCCCTGGCTTTGAACGATAGGGCGATGGCGTGGCTAGGATGGGCATGGACCACCGCTCTGGCGTCGGTCAAGCGGTAAATGGCGCGGTGCACTTCAGCTTCCAGGGAGGCGACTGCATCGACGGGGCCTTCTTGCGCAATGTCTACTTCCACCAGGTCATCCGGGCCCAGCCTGCCCAGCCCGCAGCCGTGGCGGGTCACCAGCATACGGTTGCCCGTCCTGACGCTCAGATTGCCGCCATGCCTGGACACCAGGCGGTCCCGGCAAAGCTCAGCCCCGATGGTCTGGAAGTGCTCAAGAACGATAGACAGGTCCATTCAGTCGTTCAACCTGCCTGGTGTGCGCTCTGCAGTGGCCGTCTCACTATGAACAAGAACCTCCCAGAGAGCATGTGTCGACATTGATGCTTTCAGAACAGCAGTCGGGATGAGTATCCATATGAACAAGCGCTCTCAGTTAGCTGACCGGTACCATCCTTGCCTGCGTCCATGCCCAAGGTTGCTTCACCTTGCCCAGTTCCTTGTCAGGAAAGTCCCGGTATCCGGTCCGGTGATGTTGCTTCGTCCTTCAGCCGAAGGACTCGCTTTGACACATTAGATCCCCGTTCAGTATGTCCTTATCACCCCTACTACCCTTCCCTGAACCTCGACATCCTCGGCAGGAACTCGAATGGCCTTCATCGCCGAGTTTGCCGGTTGGAGACGGATGACATCCTTTTCCCGGTAGAGTTTCTTCAAGGTGACCGTCTTGTCTCGCTTGAGCCACACTGCAACCATTTCGCCGTTTTCGGCCTGCTGTGCGGGCTGCATGAGCACGATGTCTCCATCGTTAATCAAGGCGTCGATCATGGAGGTTCCCTTCACCTTGAGTCCGTAGACGTTGGGTTTGCCCTTGACCAATTCTGAGGGGAGTTCCAGCGTGTCTGCGCCTGAATCGGTATTCCAGGCGTCGGGCTGCGGGACGGTTATCGGCTCGCCTGCCGCAATCATACCGACCAGAGGGACAATGGACGTGTTCCTGCGGCTGTTTTCCCCGATCAGTTCCATCCCTCTGGAGACCCTGCAGTCGCGCCGTAACTGGCCTTCCCGCTCGAGTGCACGCAGATGATGGTCTACAACCGAAGTAGAACTGATATTGAGACCGTACTGAATGTCCCTGACCGTGGGCGGATAGCTGTGTTCCTCGACGAAACTGCGGATGAAATCCAGAATAACCCGGCGCCTTGGCGAGGGCTCTTTCATAGCATGACCTCCCTAGAACTACAGTTCTAGGTAACAAGTCTAACGCTAACCCGGGCAATATGTCAACATTTATTGCCGACTTCTCTGAGGCACCAAGGCTCGAAACGACACTCCAGTGTGTCTCTTTAGTCCTCTTCTACAGGGGGACAGAAGAATATCAGGCCCACTGCCGCAAACGAGTAACTGCTGCTATTCCTTTTTTGCCTTGGCCACGATGGCCTTGGCCTTCTTGGCCAGGCGGGACTTCTTTCGCGCTACGGTGTTGCGATGAAGCACCCCTTTTTTGCCTGCCCTATCCAGAGAGGATGTCGCTTCTTTCACGGCCTCAACAGCATCTTCTGCCTTTGCCTTGATCGCCTTCTCCGCCTTGGCCACTCGGCCCTTGACGGCCGTGATCACCGATTTGTTCTTGATCCTGGCCTTCTCCGACTGTCTCTTCGCTTTTTCTGCCGATGTTCCCTTTGCCAATATTCCCTCCTTTTGGCTACGTACGCTTTCTTTCGACTGAGATAACTCCTCTGACGCCAGAGAGCCTGGACATCAGCTTGCTCAATTCGGTCATGCTCTTCGTCTGCAACTCAAGAGTCATGCGCACCGTGTTATCTGGCTGCTCATGAGCATCTACCCGCCCGATGTTGACCTTTTCTTCGGCAACTACCGTTGTGACATCCCTGAGGAGTCCCACTCTGTCCATCACATCCATGACAATTGTAGCAGGGTAGAGTCTCTCTGCGTCACCCCATTCTACAGCAACAAGGCGTTCCTTGGACGGTTCGCGGACGACATTGTAGCAGTCCTTGCGGTGTACCGTCACTCCTCGGTTGCGCGTGATATATCCAACCGCGGCATCACCCGGGAGTGGGTGGCAACAATGGGCGATGTGGGTGAGCAGATTGCCCACTCCCATAATAGTGATCCCTGCCGAAGCAGGAGCTTTCTTCGGCGAGGCAACGGCCGGTTGCGTCGTCACGATATGGGGTTTTTCGCGTTGCGCCTCGAGCTTCATAGTGACCTGATGCGGCGTCAGGCCACCGTACCCGAGCGCTGCCAGAAAATCATCGACATCCGTGTAGTCGAACAGCTTAGCCAGCTCCGCTGGTTCGACGCTCACCCCCATGCGCTTCAGTTCGCGTTCAAGAATTTCGCGCCCACGCAGTACGTTATCTACCTTCTTTTCTTTCTTGAACCATTGCCGGATCTTCTCTTTGGCGTGGGAGGTGTTAACCAGTCCCAGGTTTGGGTTCAACCAATCGAGACTGGGACCGCGGTTCCCTTTGTGAGTGACGATCTCTACAACATCGCCGCTCTTGAGCTGATAGTTCAAAGGTACCATCCGCCCGTTGACCTTAGCCCCCGAACAGCGATGCCCCAATTCTGTGTGGACTCTGTAGGCAAAATCAAGGGGGGTTGCCCCTCTGGGCAGCACCTTGATTTCCCCTTTTGGAGTGAAAACGAAGACTTGGTCAATGAAAATATCGGTCTTTACCGATTCGAGGAACTCTTCCCCGCTGAGGTCCTTTTGCCATTCGATCAGTTGGCGGAGCCACGTGAGCTTGCGGTCGAATGCTTCGTCTCCTGCCGCACCCTGTTTGTAACGCCAGTGGGCGGCGACGCCGTAGTCTGAAATGCGGTGCATCTCGTGCGTCCTGATCTGGACCTCGAGAGGAATGCCGCCTTCGGTGAGGATCGTTGTGTGGAGGGACTGGTACCCGTTGTCCTTGGGGTTGGCTATGTAATCGTCGAATTCTTCGGTGAGAGGGTGCCACAATGAATGTACGACGCCCAGTGCCCGGTAACATTCGGGTACAGTATCAACAAACACCCTTACAGCAAAAAGGTCGTGAATGTCGCTGAATTCCTTCCCCCTGGCGGCGTAGCGTTTTGTCTTCTGGTGTATGCTGTAGATATGCTTCGGCCTCCCCGTGACTTCGGCCTTGATCCCTTCTTTCTCGAGTGCAGCTCTTAGTTGCTCGATGAACTGCTGGATGAATGCCTCGCGTTGCGTGCGTCGGGCGGCAATCTGCCGGGCGACGTGATGGTATTCCCGAGGTTCAAGGTAGCGGAATGCCAGGTCTTCGAGTTGCCACTTCATCTCCCACATCCCCACGCGGTCGGCAAGAGGGGCGAAAATCTCCAGGGTTTCCTGAGCGATGCGCTTGCGCTTTTCGGCGGGCAACGCAGCCAGGGTGCGCATATTGTGCAGTCTGTCGGCCAGCTTCACGAAGACCACTCTGAGGTCTTCAGCCATGGCGAGCAACATGCGGCGCAGGTTCTCAGCGTGGTGCCCATCCCCTCCCGGTTGCCTGGTCGGTCTTTCGCTGCCTTCCCGTTCCTGTTCCCTAGCCGTTTGTTCAGCGATTCCGGCAGGAGTGGCACGCCACGTGATGCTGCTCAGCTTGGTGACTGCGGCAACCAGCTTGCCCACCTCGGGCCCGAAACGTTTCTCCACAGTCTTGAGGGAGACGCCGGCATCTTCCACCACGTCATGCAGAAGGGCTGCGATCAGGGTGTAGGCGTCCAACTGCAGTTCAGCCAGGATCATTGCCGTTTGCAGCGGATGGTCCATGAAAGGCTCGCCGCTGGCACGTTTCTGTCCCTGGTGCGCTTCGGACGCGAACTTATGTGCTTCCTCGATCAGCTTGAGTTTCTCGGGGGGAAGGTATTCCTTTGCCTTGTTGAGAAGTTGGTTTATTTCCATAGAAGATTGCGTGTTGGCCACGAATCGGGAGGCGACGGTCAAACGGCTAACAGTGCTATTCGGAAGTATAACCCAACCAGCAAGCGTCCGCCAAGAAAGGCCGGCGATACAATGTCTGTCTATCAGGAGAAGGCGAAGGACCATATCCAATTGACGCCTGCCATAGCCGGGGGTATACTGGACATATTAATAGTTGGTATACCAACTATTAACGTTGGTTAAGGTGGGGATGACACAATGGCTGACGGGATTCGACTTCAGAAACTTACCGACAAACTGAGAAGGCTGGCGAAGTCGAACGGGGCTGTCCTTGTCGGGGTGGCCCGGGCTGATAGGATACCTGCCAGTGTGCCCGCGTTGCCGGCAACCAAACTAATGGCAGATGCAAGGACTGTATTCGTTTTTGCCGTGCCCATGCTGCGCGGTTCAATCGAAAGCCCCAGTCTGTCGAGTGCGATGACGTCGACCCACGCCATTTACAAAGAGGAGGATATCCTTTCCCACCGGGTTGGGCTGGCACTGGAAGAGAACGGCTATCGCGCGGCGTTGGTTGCGGCTGCCTCGCCGATCGAGATGAGCAGGGAAACAAAGGGGCTGCTTGGAGACATCTCACTGCGTCACGTGGCCGAAGCAGCCGGCATAGGCCGCATAGGGCGCAACCGTTTGTTGTTGACCCCGAAATATGGTCCGAGAGTCCGTCTTGGCGCAGTAGTCACGAACGCACCCCTGATAGAAGATAGCTCGCTGGCCGAGAACCCTTGCGATGACTGTGGACTGTGCGTTCAGGCTTGCCCGGCCAAAGCGCTGGATACGCATACTGTAAAAGATGCAGTGAAATGCCTTGGAAAGCAGCAGACCTGGGGGCTTGCTGCCAATATCAGGTTCGTGGAGAAGCTTCTCGACGCGCCTCCGGAGCAGCAGAAGGCGATGCTCCGAGACCCGGAATACTGGAACCTTTATCAGGCCCAGAGCAACACGCTCCTCTATACATGTTACGAGTGCCTCAACTCTTGCCCGGTAGGCAAGTGAGGTGGTGGCCACGCGTACGGAAGCTTGTTCCTGCCCAAGCGCGGAATCGCGTGCTGTTTCCCGGGGCGGCCTGCTCAAAAGCCCCTGGCGATAGGCTAGGAACTGAGCCAGACTACATCCCCGTGCAGGTCGGGCTTGTGGGGATGGGACAAGAAGATGGAGAACTCACCTTTTTCCTTGCCCAGTACGGAATCTGGCCCGTGGCCGGGGTGTACCGCAAGGCTTTCAGGCAAGGAAAAAAGCTTCGCACTTATCGATTCTTTGATGATTATGAAATCGCCCGGGTTTGCGGTCTTGCCCGGCCCTCCCGGAAACAAGGTGTCGCCCGAGAAAAGGTGGTCGTCGCAGACAAGGCATATACTGCCGGGGGTATGGCCAGGGGTATGGACCACCTTGAATCGAAGCCTGCCCACGGCCAGCACGTTTCCGTCGTCGAGTTCCCTCTCGGGACGCGGGCTGATGCGATCAGCCTCCGCGCCGTGCATCGCCAGTCCGATTCCGAGCTTCGTCCTCAGTCCTTCCAGGGCACCGACGTGGTCCAGATGGGTATGTGTGAGGACGATGCAGGAGACCTTGAGCCCTCGCGCCTCTTGGAGTATCTCGGCGGCAGTGCCGGGAGCATCGATTATCAGGGCATCATTCGTGAGTGGATCGGCAACAATGTAGCAATTGGCTTTGTAGACCCCGAGAGGAAGCTTCTTAACAAGGATGCCTTCGCTCAAGTGATTCATCTTCGACTCCTTCCGAGCCTGTTTCTTCTCTGTGGCAGGCGAAGCAAGACGATTACTAGATTTCCCTCAGCCTTGGCATGGCAATGGCAAGCGCGACCGTGAGCAACATCAGCGCCGCCCCTTCAACGCCGAATGCGATAGACGGTCCAATCTTCTCGGCTACGCCACTCAAAGGCATGATGCCGAGAGGCATCAGTCCAGGTCCGATCATCAACATAGCGATCACCCTTCCCCGCATCTGTTCGTTGATCCGGACCAGGATAGCCGCCACGCCCAAAGCGCAAAACACTGTGAACGCTGCCCCGGCACCGAGGAGAGAGAGCATGGACAACGTCAGGTTGTGAGATACCGAAAGAAACACCAGGAACAGGCCCGTCAAGAAAACTGAAGCCAAGAGTGCCTTTCCACTGGCTTCCGATGTCCTTCCCGCTACCCAGAGTGAAGCCGCAAGGGCGCCGACTCCGGACGCCGAGGTCAACCAGCCCAGCAACGCTACGTTTCCACCCAGCACGTCCTTGGCAAACACAGGAAGCAAGAAAGTGTAAGGCATTGCCAGTATAGTTACGGAGAGGGACATCAGTAACAGGCAAAGGACCACTTGATTGCGGCGGACGTATGAAATGCCTGACCCGAAGTCCCGCATCCAGGATGTCCCCGCGGCAGTCCCGTTCTTTGACTCTGAAACAGGGATGAACAACCTGGTGACCATGGCGAATCCAAAAAGGGCCATCGTGAAGAAATATGCCCCGGCAACCCCAAAGAATGCGACTGCGAAAGCGGCGACTGATGGAGCAACAACCTGCATCAAGTTGAATCCGGCGGTGTTCAGTGCAAATGCATTGAGCAACTTATCTCTGCTCACCAGGCTCGGAATCAGAGATTGCCGTGCCGGCACGTTCAAGCCGAATGCTGCTCCGCCCAGGACAGAGGTAAGGACAAGTTGCCACAACTGTACAACATCGAAAACAATGAGAAGTGCGATTAACAGGGACGTCACGGCCAGGAACGACTCCGTGATTATCATGATTCGGGTCTTTGACACTCTATCGGCTATGACTCCGCCCGGAAGCGAAAACAATGCCCCTGAAAGAAACCACGCCGAGGTTACCAGGCCAAGCGCAAAGGGCGACGAAGTCTTCTCGTAGACAAGCCATCCGCGGGCTATGACCTGCGTCTGCAGGGCCGCGTGAAAACAGAGGGTGCCTATCGCAAACCAGCGGTAGTGGGGCAGGCGAAGCGATTGGAAGGGATCAGATAATGCAATTCGGGCCATGATGATGTCCTGGGGCTTGACGACATACAAAGACCCGCCTCAGGCGGGTCTTCACGCAGAACAGGATTTGTATTGCCGCGCAACAATCAAGCGCCGCTGTTCAATATAACCCTGAACACCGACGAAGTCAAGGAACAGTCTTCCATCACAAGATGAGACTAATCGGGGAGGACGTGTTGGGCGAGTAGCGACAACGGATGTTCAGCGGACCAACTCTTCAACCTTCTCCCTGACGGCAGGCAAAGCCGGGCGCAGGGACAGCGCGAGGATTGCCGCTGTGGTTGCGAATGCGGCGGCCATTATCAATGCCCAGGTGTAGCCCCCGGACACGTCGAATATGGCTCCCGCTAACCATGGGCCGAGGCCAGACCCTCCGTAGATGCCAAAGAAGGTCATGCCCGTCAACATGGACAGGTGCTTAACGCCAAAACGCTCCGCCAGGAGCGCCGTAGCCAGGGGAGCTGACCCGCCATAGCCAGCTCCGAAGGCCATAACTGACACCCACAGAAGGACTATAGACCCCGTACCGAGTATTATCAAAAGTGATGAACACGCCATTAAAGAGAAGCAGAGAACTGCGTCCAGCCTTGAACCCAATCTTTGTCCCAGAAAACCGGTCGCCAGTCGGCCAGCTATGCTTCCCAGCCCCATGGCGCTGAACATGGAAGCTGCCAACAGGGGGGCCAAACCTTTGTCAGTAAGGTAGTTCACTAAGTGTGCCAGAACTACCCACGTGCTCGTATTGAACAAAAAGAACATTATGAAAATGGGTAAGAATGAATGCCATTTCAAGAATCGCGGCAGTACGCGCCAGGCATGAAACAGGCCCCTCTTCTCGGGCTTCGTCTGTGGAGCGTTCTTGACGGCCTCCGGTCCTGCCACATGTGGGGGATTCTTCATGCACAACGATCCCAGCACCCCGGCCAAAAGGACGAAGAGACCCAGCACGCCCATGGAGACTTGCCAACTGTAGGCCTGAATTAGAGCAGTGACTAAGGGTGGCAGGAAGACTGCTGAAAGCCCGCTGCCGACTGACACGATACCAAGGGCGAGGGCGCGTCTTTCGCCATGCCATTTGCCGACGGTGCCGCTTATGCAAGCCATCGGGGCCGCGGTCGCCAGGCCCATGATTACTCCCTGTGTCAGATAGAATTGGGCGAGCGAAGTTGCTTCTGGGGTAAGCACCATGCCGATTCCCGTAAGGACAAAAGAGATGATAAGAATGAGGCGCGGGCCGTAACGGTCCGACCAGTAGCCTATCGGCACTACGGCCACAGCCGCGATTATGGACCTGAGGGCGAAAGCTCCGGATACCATTCCCCTGCTCCAACCGAACTCCTGCGACATCGGCTTGAAGAACACGCCAAACGTATTCGGGTTCGCGGTTGCCAGCAACAGAAGTGCTGTTGCGACAGCAGTAATGAACCACGGCGATTGCAGGGGTCCAACTGTTCCGGAAGAGGCTGGCTTATCTGTAACGATGTTTATTCCCCATACTGGTCGGTCTCCAGGTCAGACACCTGCCACCAACGCACAGAGTCCAAGTGTATTACACCCTGCCATAGCAGGCAAGGGTAACGTGAGACGTGCATGGCCTATTGACAGCGGGCTACCGGGCCGTGTTATATTGGCAATACGGTGATGCAACAGTGGTGCAATAAGACCCATGATAGATTCGTGCGGCAATCCCTGCGTATCCTGCGTTCAGCAGGATACCGCATCACGAGGCCGCGGCGCCTTGTACTCGAAGCGCTCGGCGCCCGGGAAGAACCTGTGTCACCATACGATCTTCAAAGGGCTCTTGGACAGGGAGGGGAACGCCTGGACCACGTCACCATATATCGGGTGATCGAACTGCTGCAGCAGCTAAATCTTGTCCATAAAGTCCTTTCCGTAGGCGGCTATGTGCGGTGTACTCTTGAAAAGGGGGGAGGTTGCCATGGCTACCTGGTGTGCCGGGGCTGCGGCAAGCTGCAGGAGTTCGCCGATGAATCTCTCTGCCACAAAGAGGACGAACTTGCCGCCCGCCTGGGTTTTCGCGCAGAGCGCCATATGACAGAGTTTTCCGGGCTTTGCTCAGTCTGCCAGGGGTCGGGATGAACCCAGCACCGGGCAAGCGTTACTTCTTGTTGATTCTGGCTGCGATAGTTTTGCTGGCCGTGGTCGGTTGCCGCCCCTCTGCAAGCAGCAGTGGCGGCAAGAAGACGATTGTAGTCACCTATTCGCTGCTGGGGTCGATTGTCAAGGAACTCGTCGGCGACCGGGCGGTCGTGGCCGTCCCCATGCCAAACGGCCTGGACCCCCACGAATGGGAGCCGTCGGCAAAGGACATCGCAACCATCAATAAGGCGGACCTTTTGGTCCAGAACGGTCTGGGCCTTGAGGCCGGCATGCAAAGGGCGCTACAAACGGCGCAGAACAAGGGTGTAAGGTTTTTCACCGCGTCAGACCACATATCCATCCGCTATGTCGGACCCGGGGAGGGAGTTCCTTCTGGAGATCCCGACCAGTTGGCTGGCGCTCCAGACCCCCATCTCTGGATGGACCCGATCGCGATGAAGAGCGTGGTTGCAGCACTCGCGGCGGAACTGAAGACCGACTTCGACATTGACGTCTCTTCCCAGGCCGCAACTCTTGCCAGCCAACTCACGTCGCTCGATCAAGGAATATCCCGGCGGGTGGCGGACATAACGGCGGAAAACCGAAAGCTGGTCACGGGTCACCAATCCATGGGCTATTTCGCTGCACGCTATGGGTTGAGGCTTGTCGGTGTGATTGTGCCCAGCCTATCCTCCCAGGCGGGTGTGTCGGCAGCCGATCTGGCAGCCCTGAAAGCGGCTATCCAGGAAAATAAGGTCAAGACAGTATTCACTGAGCTGGGCACGAACCCTGCTGTGGCCAGAGCAATAGGAGAGGAAACAGGGGCCAGGGTGGTTGAGCTTACTACTCACGGTTTGCCCGCAGATGGTTCGTATTTCACCTTCATGAGGAATGCAGCCGACGTAATCACCAACGCGCTGCGGTAGAACATGGACTTTTTCGTAACACCTTTCACTTCTAACGGCTTCATGGTGCAAGCGCTCGTGGCTGGCATTCTGGTCTCCATAGCCTGTGCCATCGCCGGCACATTCGTGATCCTGCGGGGGCTGGCTTTCATCGGCGATGCCCTCGCTCATGGCGTGCTTCCGGGCATTGCCGTGGCCCTGCTTTTGGGCTTCTCCGGCACGGTCGGGGCCGCGGTTGGTGCCGCGGTCATGATCGGCGGCATCACCTTGATCACTCACCGGTCCCGGCTATCTTCGGACACAGCCATCGGCCTGCTTTTTGTTGGCATGCTTTCTCTCGGAGTGGTCATCGTTTCCCGTTCGAACTCCTTCAGCGGAGATCTTACGCGGATTCTCTTTGGCGAACTCCTCGGGATCACAGGTCCGGCAATACTGGTCCAGGGGGTCGCAACCCTCGTCATAGCCGCAATAGCGCTGGTCTGTGCCCGGCCTTTCATGCTGCTGAGCTTCGATCCTGAACAAGCGCAGGTCGCCGGGTTTTCGTCACGGCTGTTCCATAACGTGATGCTGGGAATGATCGCAATCGCTGTGATTGCCTCTTTCCAAACGGTGGGGACGCTGCTTGTTTTCGGCATGCTCATTGCGCCAGCAGGCGCCGGGGCGCTCCTGGCTCGCCGTATCGGGGTGATGATGGGCTGGGCAGTATTCTTCGGCGCACTGTCGATGTATCTCGGCCTCCTTGTCAGCTATCATTACAACCTGGCTGCCGGAGCCTCGATCGTGCTGGTAACAACCACATTGTTTTTCGTGGTCTTTGTCGTGCAGAACATTCGCACACGGCGTATCCCACGCCCCGGGAGACTATCGCATGGATAAAGAAACACTTGACGCCTCCACTCGTTCAAGCCTGAATCTCCCAGAGCCAGAAACCGCGCACGGCTACGTGCTGGCCAAGAATCTGGACATCGGTTACCAGGGCGAGTCAATCGTCAGCAATATCAGTTTCGAACTGGCTCCAGGGCACGCCATTGCCTTAATTGGCACGAACGGGTCAGGGAAGTCCACCTTGCTCAGGACAATCGTCGGGCTGCTGAAGCCTTTGGGCGGAGACCTTGCGGTCTTTGGCACCAGTCCCGGAGGCAATGCGAGTCGCATAGCTTATTTGGGCCAGTTTCATTCCTCGGGGTTCATTCTGCCGCTTCGAGCGGTCGACGTCGTTCGCATGGGGCGCTTTCCCGCCAGGGGACTCTTCGGTCGGATCAACAGGGACGATGAAGAGATAGTCCACAATGCTTTGCGCACTATGGGCGTGGAGAAACTTGCCAACGAGCCCTTGAGGTCGCTTTCGGGAGGCCAACAACAGCGCACCTACCTGGCGCAGGTGTTGGCACACCGTGCGGACCTTCTGGTACTAGATGAGCCAACGTCCGGCCTCGATGCAGGCGGCAGGGACCTCTACCTGCATGCCATCAATGACGAACTCTGCCGTGGGGCCGCCATTGTGATGGCAACCCATGACATACAGGAGGAGGCTACTCTGTGCCATCAGGTCATGCTTCTGGCACGTAGTGTTGTCGCTCTCGGCCCCCCGGAAACGGTTCTCACCCCGGAGGCACTGCTGAAGACGTTTGGCATTGTTGTCAGCGGGGAAAAGCGTCTGGCAGTCCTGGAATGCGTGCACGGCCACGAAGGCAGTGAACCCTTCATCACCGGCCAGATGAGACGATAGGCAGTTCTTCGTGCCTCTGCCTTGTAGCAACTGAACGACGTTGCTATCATCTTGTCCCGCATGGCTATATTCGAACAAACCAGAGAAGTTGGGCCCAAATCGATAAAGCTGTACGGTACGAAAGGACTCGGGCTGCTGACTGCCATGGTAGTGGTGCCGACATCCTTGGGGGGCGCTGGGAGCCCATGGCTGGGGGCGGAAGGGTTTTCGACGCTGCCCAGAACTACTTCTGGGCCTTTCTCGCTGCCGGGCTATTCGTAAGCGGCTCTCTCTTGATGGCATGGCGGCTCCCGCGAAGGGGCAGGCCAGAAACGTCTAGAATATCGCAGTAAAATGATAGAATATGACCCGAGGAAAGACAATTGATTAAAGCTCCACGCGGTACCACAGACATACTGCCTGAAGAACAGCACTACTGGAGGCACATAGAGGCCAAAGTCGCCGAACTATGTTGTCTTTACGGTTATCAGCGGATCGAAACCCCCGTATTTGAAGACGCGGGCTTGTTCAATCGCAGCATGGGAGGCGGTACCGACATAGTCGACAAGGAAATGTACCAGTTCATGGACCGGGGCGACAATGCGCTCGCGTTGCGCCCTGAAGGAACTGCCCCGGTATGCCGGGCATACCTGGAACATGGTATGCACAACGGTCCCCAACCGGTGAAACTTTTCTATCTCATTACGGCGTTCCGCTACGAAAGGCCTCAGGCCGGCCGATACAGGCAACACCATCAATTCGGCTTCGAGGCCATTGGCAGCGACGATCCTGCTCTGGATGCCGAAGTAGTGGATATGGCATGGCAGTTCTTCACTGGCCTGGGGCTGGGTAAGCTTACGCTGCTTATCAACAGCATCGGCTGCCGTGAGTGCCGCCCGGGATATGTGGGGGAACTGCGTCGGTACTATGAAGCTCAAGGCAGCCAGCGCCTGTGCTCTGATTGCCAGGCTCGTACAGAGCGGAACCCGCTCAGGCTTCTGGACTGCAAGAACCTGACCTGCCAGATCATTGCCGACAACGCCCCTCATAGCGCGAACTTCCTTTGCCCCGCCTGTGCCGCCCATTTCGCCGCGGTGAAGGGGTACCTGTATCTCCTGGGATTCCCATTCCACATCAATCACCGGCTGGTGCGCGGACTGGACTATTATACCCGGACGGTGTTTGAGGTGCAGCCGGCAGCCGAAGGTTCTCAAAGTACTCTTGGAGGCGGAGGAAGGTACGATGGTCTCGTCGAGCAGCTTGGGGGACGTCCAACCCCGGGGGTTGGGTTTGCCACCGGCCTGGAGCGCATAGTGCTCAATCTGAAGCAGGCAAACATACCCGTTCCACCGCCGGCGCGGCCAGTGGCCTATATTGCCTTTGTGGGCCCGGAGGCCAAACGGCAGGCCGTGCATCTTGGGGCATTGCTCCGCAGGGCAGGACTGCCAGTTCTGGTAAGTTTCGGCGACCGCAGCCTCAAGGCGCAGCTCAAGCAAGCCGATTCTTTAGGCATTGCCTACGCAGCGATTCTGGGCGAAGATGAACTCAAGGCAAAGGCAGTATTGTTGCGGAACATGAAAGACGGCACCCAGGCAAGCGTCGGCCAGGAAGGCCTGGACCAGCATCTCCTTGCTATCACCACAAACGGTTGTGCCGAACGTGCGCAAAACCGCCAGCTATAGTATAATATCGAGCGAGATGTGCGGCTATCCGTGTCCCCAAACCCATGCGCGTCCTCAAGTTGCGCAGTCATCTTTGCTGGCGCCCAACCCCACCGATAGAAAAGCTTTTCATAGATAGGTAATTGACTCATATGGCAACAGAACGACTCCCAATCGAAAAGAGCACTTCATATACGGCCGACGATATCATGGTACTGGAGGGGCTCCAGGCCGTCCGGCGTCGCCCCGGCATGTACATCGGGAGCACCGACGAGCGCGGCTTGCATCACCTCGTTTACGAAATTGTCTACAACAGCATCGACGAGGCGATGGCGGGCTACTGTACCAAGATAAAGGTGACATTGGGTAAAGATGGCTCGGCGACTGTCGTCGACGACGGTCGCGGTATCCCTATCGACATTCACCCAGTGACCAAGGTCTCCGCACTGGAGACTGTGATGACCGTACTTCACGCGGGCGCAAAGTTTTCCCACGGCGCATACCGGGTGTCCAGTGGCCTGCACGGCGTCGGCGCTTCTGTGGTCAACGCCCTCAGTGTGTGGATGAAGGTCCAGGTAAAAAGGGACGGTAAGCTGTATATCCAGCAATACCAGCGTGGCCATCCGCTGGGGCCGGTTCAAGGGGAAGGGCCGGCGGAATCGAGCGGTACCACAGCCAGCTTTCTCCCCGATCCCGAGATATTCAGCGAGACGCGGTTCGATTTCAATACTCTGAGAGAGCGCCTGCGCGAACTGGCATTCCTCAATAAAGATGTGTCTATACAGTTGGTAGATGAGAGGTCAGGGGATGATGCGACCTACCTCTTCGAAGGTGGCATAAGCAGCTATGTGTCCCGGTTGAACCGGCATAACATCGTGCTTCACTCCCCACCCGTTCACCTTCTCAAGACGGTCGACACTACAAACGTCGAGGCGGCTCTCCAGTACAACGACACCTACACGGAAATGGTGATCAGCTTTGCAAACTGCGTGAACACCGTCGATGGGGGCACCCATCTCACTGGATTCCGTTCAGCCCTTACCAGGGTGATTAATGACTACGCCCGCAAGAATAAACTGATCAAAGAAGACGCCCCCAATCTCACCGGGGACGACGTCCGTGAAGGGCTTACAGCCACGATTAGCGTGAAGATACCCGAGCCACAGTTCGAAGGGCAAACCAAGGGAAAGCTGGGCAACCTCGAAGTCAAGAGCCACGTCGAAGCTGCGGTTTCCGATGGACTCGCCGAGTACCTCAATGAACACCCTGATGCAGGCAAAGCGATTATTGCCAAATGTCTGACTGCCGCCAGGGCCCGCGAGGCCGCCCGCAAAGCACGAGAAGCGATACTGAAGAAGAGTTCCTTCGAGACGGGCGTGCTTCCCGGCAAACTGGCAGACTGTTCGGACAAGGACCCCGCCCATTGCGAATTGTACCTTGTAGAGGGCGACTCCGCTGGCGGCTCTGCGAAGCAGGGCCGCGACCGGAGCTTCCAGGCTATCCTGCCTTTGAGAGGTAAAATCCTTAACGTTGAGAAGGCGGCGTCTGGAGAGGATGATTCGAGGAGCGTAGACCTCGCCAGAATACTGAAACACGACGAAATCCGGGCGATCTTCACCGCGCTGGGCATCGGCATAGGAGAAATCGCCGACATGAGCCGGCTCCGCTACCACAACATCATTATCATGACGGATGCCGACGTCGATGGAGCGCACATTCGCACGCTGCTCCTTACACTCTTCTTCCGCTATATGGAGGACTTGATCAAGAACGGACATCTGTACATTGCTCAGCCGCCCCTGTACCGTGTGAAGTGGGGCAAGAATGAGAAATGGATATATTCCGACAAGGAAAAAGACGGGCTGATGAAGCAGATCGGCGACGGCAAGAAGGTGGAGGTGCAGCGGTACAAGGGTCTTGGCGAGATGAGCCCTGAACAACTCTGGAATACCACAATGAACCCTGAAACACGTACCATGTTCCAGGTGAACATTGAGGATTCCATAAAGGCTAATGAGGCCTTCCGGGAACTGATGGGCGACGATGTCGGACCGCGCAAACAGTTCATCCAGGCCCATGCCCTCAGCGTTAAGAACCTCGACGTGTAGGAGGAGGTAGACTCCAATGCCAATCGTGAGAGTGGAACTGTGGACCGGGAGGACCGCCCAGCAGAAAGCTGAGTTGGCGAAGGCCATAACGGATGCCGTTAGCCGTATAGCGGGATCCCCGCCCGAGGCCACCTTCGTTGTGTTCACCGATATTCCGAAAGATAACTGGGCCCAGGGCGGTGTGCTGGCCTCGCAGCCTGCCGCAAGACAGGACTTGTGAATAGCGGCGTTTCGGAGTCCCTTCACTGAAGCCAGCAAGACAGGGAGCAATCCCCCTGGAGCCCCCGACCCCTGGAAACGAAGATATTGCTACGTCGCAGGACTCCACTTCATCCTCGGAGCAAGCACAACTTCCTGCCATGCCTGTGAGACTTTAGTCGTACCGAAGACTGAAGCAGGCAAGTATCCTTTTGTTGCTGTATGGTATCAGTGTGTCGATTGACACATGCAGGCAGGTATGGTAGGTTACACTCAGGCACAGGTTTCGTGGTACTTGTTGAAGTACACAGCAAAGGAGAACTATGGAAGCCAAGAAAGTTCAAACCGAGCAGGGCAAGGTAGCCGGAGCAGTTTTGGATAAAGCCAGGGTGGAAAAGGTCCTCGATAAGGTGCGGCCGTCCCTTCAGGCCGACGGCGGCAACGTAGAATTAGTCGATGTGACCGGAGGCATTGTTAAGCTGAAGCTTGTGGGTCACTGTGCGGGCTGTCCGATGTCCCAGATGACTCTGAAGATGGGCATTGAGCGCACCTTGAGGCAGGAATTGCCTGAAGTCAAGGAAGTTATAGCAGTCTAGGCTGCCGCAAACAGAGTCGAGTACTCTTGAAATCGAGGGCGAACTGTCTACAGTTCGCCCTTTTCCAGTTCGAAGACCTGGTGCAGTGCGTTGACGGCGTCCTTGACGTTCTTCTCAGAGATTATACACGTTATCCTGATCTCTGAAGTCGTGATAAGGAGAATGTTGACTCCCTTGTCGGCCAGGGTGCGGAACATCCTGGAGGCATAGCCGGGATTGTTCACCATTCCCGTACCGACGATGCTGACCTTGGCGAGCGTTGCATCGTTCACAATATGTCTGGCCCCTAGTTTGCTCGCCACTGGCGAGACCAGCCGCATGGCTTCTGATAAATCGCTTCGCGCCACGGTAAACGTCATGTCCGCAAGGTTCTGACTGCTCGAGTTTTGCACGATGGTATCGACGCTTATGCCTGCATCCGTCAAAGGCTCGAATATGGCTGCCGCGATCCCCGGACGGTCAGGAATCCCAACCACCGTAACTTTGGCCACATTCGTGTCGTGGGCAATGCCCGTCACCTTGTTTTTCGCTTCCATCGAGGCTCCTCCATGTATCAAAGTGCCAGGTGCATCATTGAAGCTGCAGGCAACCAGAATCGGTACTTTGTGAATCCACCCTACCTCCACCGCCCTGGAATGCATTACCTTAGATCCATAATAGGCCATTTCCAGCATTTCTTCATAGCCGATTTCGGGTAACTTCCGAGCTTTTGATACTACGCGCGGGTCGGCTGTGTAGACTCCTTCTACATCCGTATATATCTCACAACTGTCGGCGTTCAGCGCGGCGGCGAGGGCGACCGCAGTGGTATCTGATCCACCTCGTCCCAGGGTAGTGATGTCAGACCCATCTCCCGTGGCCCCCTGGAAGCCAGCAACAATCACTATCCTGCCGTTGTCCAACTCGTGCTGGACCCTCTTTGTGTCAACCCTCAGAATGCTTGCCCGGCGATGTTTGGTATCAGTCACAATTCCGGCCTGGGCCCCGCTGAGGCTCACCGCGGGCGCTCCCATGCTTTCCAGCGCCATTGTCAGAAGGGTGCTGGAAACCAATTCGCCAGTGGAGAGCAGTATGTCCATCTCCCTTGGAACAGGTTTGTCTGTGATCCTATGTGCCAGCTCTATGAGCCTGTCGGTTGTCTTCCCCATTGCGGATACAACCACAACTACTTTGTTGTCCTTGTCTTTGGCTTTTATGGCCCGCCGTGCCACATTGATGATCTTTTCGGCATCGGCCACCGAACTGCCACCGTATTTCTGTACGATGAGCTTCATGGTCCCTCCGGTATACCGATAATTTTGAAGCCCGGTAACAGGCGACATTTTACATCCGCAGTAGTTGGAATGCCAACTGATTGGGAAATGTCCCTTTGCGAATCAGGGTTGGGCAGGATGAGAAAACTAACTGTCACATATGTTCGAGGTTTCGCGCCAGTTTTTTATGACTACTGCATGGGGTTTTCAGTAGTATCTGATCGAAGGGGCCGAATGTTCGCCATCGCTTAATGAACTGGCGGTTCCTGCGGCGATAGTTCCGGACGACATCAAGGAGGCAAGTCTATGAACAGGAAGATATTGGCAAGAGTGGTCTCATTGTTTGCCATTGCAGTGATGCTGCTTCTCATTTTGTCTTGTGGCCAACCGGCAACCACGCAAGATATTTTGGGACTGGTCAAGGCGCTCGACGGCAATCAGTTGGTGATCACCCTCGACGATGGCAGCACCGTAACTGTAAACGTGGAGAAGAAATCTCCTGACGCGCAGCCGATGCTTGGCAAACAAGTACAGGTCAAAGTCAAAGATACGAACAAAGGGCGTGAGCTTGTCGATATCTCAAGAAGAGGTGAGGACACCCAGCTAGCCGGGACAATCGTGTCCCAGGGACCTAACTCATTCATCATAGGCGGACGGACCGTAAAGGTTACTGCCGGCACAAGCGTGGACCGGGGTCTGAAGGTCGGTGCGCCTGCCAGAGTGGAGGGGATCGAATTGCGGGACGGTACCATTCTCGCTACTCGAATCGAGGCCTCCGCCGATGCAGGCAAGGCGAATCAGGAGGTGGGAGAAGACGTCCATCTTGTCGGCAGGATAGACTCCATCAGCGCGAACTCCATAGTCGTGGACGGGAAGACATTCAAGATAGATAGCTCCACCCAGTTGGACAGAGGCCTCGCTGTTGGGGTAAGCGTCAGGTTACATTTCTCCAAGCAAGCCGACGGATCTCTCAAGGCGGAGGAAATCGAGACATCCGCCCCGGATAACAAGGGTGTTTCGGGAGCAGACAGCGCACGAGACAAGGGAGCGGATGACAAAGGTGCCACCAGTGGCGCCGATAGCACTCGTGGCCAGGGAACGGATAACAAAGGTGCCACCAGTGGCGCCGATAGTGCCCGTGACCAGGGAACGGATGACAAAGGTGCCACCAGTGGCGCCGATAGTGCCCGTGACCAGGGAACGGATAACAAAGGTGCCACCAGTGGCGCCGACAGCCCTCAAATCGTAGGCGACGATAACGGTGGGGTCGGTGGTAGCAGCGGTGGAGGGCGAGGAAAGTAGGCGGGTCGCTGGTGTCTTCTACATAACCCATCAAGAGTGGTGCTTGTCTGGATCCCGCCCTGGATACTGCACGCACTTTTGGTGAGGCGGATTGAGAATGGTCGTTGCGGGCAACCGGACAGCGGTTCCGTTGCCCCATGTCAGATATGGACCCGCGGGGCGTGTCATTCAAAGTGTCCCCGAGGGACCGGGCAACACGTACCTCTCCATAAATGCGAATCGCTTTGCTTGCATCCAAGGACTGGCCGCCCCGAAGTCTCGCAACTGCGGCATGGCTAACCGGTAATCGGAGGGCTCTACATCCCAAATTGACTCGCCATTCGGGCGTTGCTAAAATGGCTGCGCGCGAGGGGATATAGCTCAGTTGGGAGAGCACTGCGTTCGCATCGCAGGGGTCGGGGGTTCGAATCCCCCTATCTCCACCATTGGCAACAACTTCCGAACCTTTATTCCCCCTTGCAATGAGGGCGAATGGCGGGTTCAGGTCCGCCTTAACGATCTCCCCATCCTTGACATGGAGCCTCTTGAATACCGTCTCGCAGAGCAGACGCCGCTCATCAAAGGTGCCCTTCTCGAACAGGAAATCGAGCTCTGCCGCCAATTGAAGAGCGATCTCGAAATCGGCCTTTACCAAGTGCTGGCGTTGCCTTACGGCTTCCACGGTAGTCCTTAGTCTGGCCCTTTCCGCCTCAATTTGGGCCCTATGCTCCCTGAAGTGATCGAAGGGGATTTCCTCCTCCATGGCCAGGCGCTCCAGGTTCTTTTCCATGCCCTCCAGCTTGATGAGCCTGGCTTCCGCACGCTTCATCTCTCCATCTCCGCCGCTCTCGCGCTCAAACCACTGAGAAAGCTCTTTGCGCAATTCCTTTCGGGTGTCCTGGCTGATGGTCACCCCCTTGATGATGTTGGGAAGATGCCTCTCAACCTCTTTGCAGTTGTAGAAGCTCTGGCTGCCATTCACACTGGCCTTGCTGCGATAGTAGCTGATCCTCTTTCTGGGGTGAGTCTCCACCCAGCAAGGGCTGGCGGCGTCCACGGAGTATACCAGGCCTCGCAGCAAATACTGGTGTCGATGGGAACGCTGCCGGTGCTTGTCGTGCTCCCTGAGAACCTGTTGCACCTGGGCGAAAGTGTCAGCGTCCACCAACGGCTTATGCGTTCCCTTGAGGGGTATGTCGCCTCGCTTCAGGTATGTCTCTCCCAGGTAGAAGCGTTTATGGAACATCTTGCTCCACACCGTCTTGGGTATCTTGGTGCCCAGCCGGCTGCGGTACCCCAGGCTGTAGGCCTGGTCCGCCCACTCCTTGAGGGTCCACTTACCGGTGGCCATTTCTTTGAAGGCCTCAGTAATGTGCGGCGCGTGATGGGGATCCACTTCGATCCAGGCGCGGTTCCCGTCCCGCTGATTGAGGTAGCCCAACGGCGCCTTTTTCGGCCAGCCGCCGCCTTCCACCTTCTTCAGCATGCCCTTCTTCACCTCGACGGCCAGGTTCTTGGAGTACCAGGTGCTGATCACCTGCATCATGCGTCGGCCGATGTAGCCCGCCGGCGTGGAGGCATCTCCGGGCTCGCTCACGCTCTCCAGGGTAATGCCCAACGCCTCCAGTTCCTTCTCGTAAACTACGAAGTCGTAGTCGTTCCTGGCGAAACGGTCGAACTTGTGCACCAGGATGACATCGAACTCCCTGGCCCGGGCGGCGGATATCATCTTCTGGAAATCCGGGCGCTTGTCGGTGCGCGCGCTTTCGCCGGCGTCGACGAACTCGCTGGTCACCTGCCAGCCAAGGCCCTGAGCATGGTAGCGGCAACGCTCCAACTGGAAGGGTATGGAGAGATCCCGTTCCGCCTGCTCCTCGGTGGACACCCGCGCGTAGATACAGCACCTGTTAGCCGTTTCTTTTTCCATCTCAATCCTCAGAAGCTCTTGTGATCGGCGGCAACAGTCATAGCATGATCTGGTCCCCGTCGACATCCAGGAAAAGGCACGACTCCCGCCCTTTGAGGCCCAGTTTGTGTCCCGCCCCGACCGCCGCCTGTATCTTGCCCAACGTCTCGCCGGACTTCCACTTCAGTGAATCGGCCAACGCCTGTTTCAGTTGCGGTTTCAAAGCGGGCTCCAGCATCTCCGCCAGCTCTCCGGCAAGCTCGGCCTGGAGCATCTTGGCCTCGACGTCCTGGCTCACGCCCACCGCCTGCTCCTTCCAGTGTTCCACCGTCTTCCAGATGAAGAAGGGCACTCCCTGGTCGCCCTTGAGTTCCGCCAGGAGCAGGTCGTAGAACTCACGCACCTGTTTGACCGGCAGGACCAGCAGTTCGCTGAAGAGGTCCTCCATGCTGTAGTCCGCCCAGTCCATTCCCTCCCTGGTGTGGGAAAGGGTCAGCTTCATCAATACATCCTTCCACTTCCTGGCGAACCCATTCAAGTCTTCCATCTGTCTCCTCCCTTTGCGGCTGGGGTGGCAGGTCTCATAGTTCAAACAAAGCGCCAGACTTTCGACCTTCTTGTCTACGAGACAGCGCCTCATGATCTGGACCACCATCGGCGTCTCGGATACCGCCTGTTTCACGTCCAAACATGGCAACACTTCAAGACAGGGCTCGCCGGCCCGCCAACGGGCCAGCTCCCTGTCGGTGGCGAACTCGGTCAGCCTCAACCCCACCACCGACATCACTTTGGTGACGTGCACCCTCGTCGAGACTAGTCGTTGGATGTTCGCAAAGTGTCTGTTATAATCATCCGACCCATGTTGCGACTGCGCCAAATTTTTTCAATGGAGGCCTACATGAAAGGGACCATTATTTGTGACCTTCTTGGCATAAAGTATCCGATAATACAGGCGCCGATGACCTGGATCACATCGGCTGAACTGGTGGCGGCGGTATCTGAGGCCGGAGGGCTGGGAACTCTTGGTCCCAATGCCGGGGCGGTGACACCACCGAGCAGCGTGGTGGAGGCCTGTGCCCGCCTCCGTGAGCAGATCAGGAAGGTGATGAGCCTCACAGGGAAACCGTTCGCGGTCAACCTGGCTATTCGTGCCTTCGATCTCCCAGGGTCCAGCAAGAATTACAGCGACGAGTTTCTTCGGGTAATACTAGACGAGAAAGTGCCCGTCGTCGTTACAGTAGGACCCTCAGCTGATCTCTATACGAAACCACTAAAGCAGGCCGGCATCAAGGTTCTCCATCGCGCTCTTCCTGTGAATGTCGAGGCTGCAAGAAGAGCGGAAAACGCCGGGGTGGACATCCTGATCGCGGTCGGGGTGGATGGGGGCGGACACAGCGGGCTGGACGCAATTCCAACGTTGTCGCTGCTACCGCAGATTGTTGATGCAGTTAAGATACCTGTCGTGGCTGGCGGAGGCATTGTCGATGGTAGAGGGGCAGTGGCTGCCCTCGCACTCGGCGCTGCCGGCATCTTCATGGGCACGCGCTTCATTGCCTGTTCGGAATCTCCCGCTCATCCGAAGGCAAAGCAAGTGTTGATGGATTCCATCGACGACCAGACAGTCACGGTTATCACAGCTTCCGGCGTGCTTCGATCTCATCGGAATCCTTTCATGGAGCACTGCCTGAGCCTGGCTGCAAAAGGGGCGACCCCAATGGAAATGTACCTTGTCGAGCGCGGAGCCATAAAGACCGGGTTACTTGATGGGGACGTGGTCAACGGCAACCTCACCTGGGGAGCCTCCGCCGGAATAATCAAATCGGTGAAGACCGCGCGGGACATTGTCCATGATATTCTGAAGGAAGCCGACGAGGTTCTGAAGAAGTTGCACACAGCGTAGTCTCGCCAACGCCGTTGTATTGGCCATTAGCCGACGCCAGCCCCAGCTAGAATCGACTTGGATGTCCACTTGGCATTCCCGCTGTGGGGGCCATTGCCAACGTGACATACCAGGAGGTGTCTGTCCTCAACCTAATAGGCCTGCTATCTCTTTGATGTCGGCTACTTCCTCCAGCCTGCTGATCTTGTCGATAAGCTGGTCAACCTTTCTGGGGGAAAGTGGCTTCTTCGAATACCGAGCACAATCCTTGAACTTGATGGCCAGGTCTTCTTGGGTCAAGGGTTTCTGTGGACTGCCATAGATATCGTCAATTCTCTTGGTGAAAGTCCTGCCATTGTTGGTCATAATCGTCGTGATTGTAGGATGCAGGTCTCCGAATGAGGGATCAATCTGATAATGTACTTTCCTGGCTAGTTCCATTACCAGTGGGTCGCCAAGGTTCTGAGGCAAGAAATCATCTATGACAACATTTCGACGAGCGAGAGCAACTCCAATAGTGAAGGGCATAGATAACTTTGCTTCTATGCCAAGCCGGGGATTTAACTTTTCTTCAGCCGGTTCGCAAAGACGTTCTGCAGCAAACTTCCCGAGCGTCAGCACAACCTCTGATACCTCGTGTGGTTTTATGTCCTCTTGCTTTATGATACCCAGGGTGGCTTCTATAAGGCTATGAGTCAGGCTGCATGACGGCCAAGGCTTGAAGCAGACTTCGGAGCCCCGAAATCTGCTCCCCAAATCCGAGGTCAAGACCGACGGGTCGAAGTTGTCCCGATAAAAGAACTTATAGAGCTGTTCCAGAGAGTCCTTGCAAGCTGTTATTCCCCTGGAAGCCATCAGGCCACAGATGATTCCCTCTTTGCAGGTGAAACCGTCTCTAATGGATCTAATCTCTGAATTCGGCGCCAGCATAGCCCTCGAAAGACCGAAGGTGCGGTGCAGGGCAATGCCCAGGGCGTTGACCATTTGTTCTTCGGACAGTGCGAGAAGCTTGCCCGTGGTCAGGGCTGCCGTGAATGCCCCAAAAATAGTCGTGTGGAACCACGGATAGTCCAACAACAACTGCCCCCTGGGGGCTGCGGACCCACGGATGCAGAGATCGTTGCCCAGGGCAATTGCCGTGATGAAGTCTTTCCCGGTCACGCCGCCCAGTTTCTCCGCAATGGCGAGAGCCGCAGGCACCGTAGAGCCTGAAGGATGTATGGATGGGTCGTGAAGTACATCGTCGTAGTCCAACGGGTGGGTGAGCGAGCCATTGACAAAGGCAGCTTCCCAAGATGGGGCTTTGCCGCCGAACCCAACGATTGTGGCTTCTTTTGCCCCTCCCACCTCTATGACCATCTCATATATGCTAAGGCAGGCATTCTCTAATGTGGTTGGTGGAAACATACACCCCAGAGTATCAAGGATGCTTCTCTTTGTAGACTCCTTGGCCTCCTGTGGAAGATTATCGTATGTGGTTCTGACTGCGTTTCGGGCTATTGCCTTGGTAAGTTCCATTGGTTCCTCCGATGAGATGTACAGGCGAAGCCATACTGCGATGTTTGAGGAAACGACGGTCCAATTAGGGCACCTCAAACGTTGAGGGGAATCCGAGTGGTGCGGACCGCCACCGTACGGTGGCGGTCCGCACTTGCCTACTCCAAGTAGTGACTGCGAATTGACCGGCTAGCCCGCGCCCGGTCGACCGCCATCACAACGAATAGTTGATGCCGTAATGAAGCTGGCTTCTTCCGAGACCAAGAAGGTTACCAGGTTTGCCTGGTCTTCCGGTTCGCCAAGACGGCCCAAGACGGCCCGCTTGGCGGCGACCAACTCGAATGCATCGGCAGCTTCGGGCGTCCTCTGGTGCCGCATCATCGCGCCTCTGGTACCTGCTGGGGCGATCGCATTTACATTAATGTTATACTCGCCCATCTCATTTGCGGCAATCGCGGTCAACTGCTGTACCGCGGCCTTGGAGGTGCTGTAGCAGCACGATCCCGAACCCGGTATTCCTGGCATGCCCTGGCCAGCTATCGACGCCAGGTTGACGATTTTGCCGTACCTTTGTTTCATCATGTGGGGAAGAACCGCCTGCGTGCAAAGGAAGACTCCTTTGACATTTACCGCCATGACATCGTCGAAATCCTTCTCCGACATCTCTACGAAGGAACCTCGGCGGGTAATGCCGGCATCGTTGACCAGAATGTGAAGACCCCCGAAGGTGTCAATCGTTTTCTTCACCATCTCCTGAACCTGAGCTTTGCTGGTCACGTCCGTATTGGTAACAATGGCTTTGCCACCAGCCCGTGTGATCTCCTCCGCTACTTTCTTCGCTTTGTCGACCTGCACGTCAGCAATCGTAATCGCTGCGCCCTCCTTCGCAAACCTGAGGGCAATGGCCCGTCCAATTCCTTGGGCCCCACCTGTCACAATGGCAACCTTACCAGCTAAGACATTGATTGGCATTACCGTAATCCTCCCTTATTCTAATCTTCGTCTGTATAGGATGGTATTCCTGGTCTCTTCCAGCGCATTATGAAATGCGCCTAAACATTGCTTCCCTTCGGCCACTTTCCTGGCAACACGAGACGCTCGCTGACCATCCAACACTTCTGGATGGCGCCACACGGGTGAAAGGAACTCGACAACCGCTCCTATGGCTTTATCTCCTTGGTAACAGGCTCCCCTACTCCCGTAAAGTACGCCGTCTTTCCGGCGGTGGCGCCGACAACCATAACGTGGAACCAGTCCGGGCCTCCGGCCACGGGTACGGGGGTATCTTCGGGGGCATCCCATAGCCAACTCCAGCCCGGTTGTACCCTCTCCGGTCCCGCAAGGCCTCCATACTTCATGTACAGCCACGGCACTCGGGCATGATGAAATATGTAGTCCCGAGCGTCTTTCTTTGTCCAGTTCTCTGCGGCCAGGATGCTTGCGTGATCGGGGGCAAAGACTACCAGGTTGTGCCAGGGACGGTTGCCGTGCAACCAGGCGTTGGATGAAGAGGCCCCGGCATTGGCAACGACGCTCACGATGGAGTTCATCACATGCTTTGCCTTGAAGCTCCGCAGGTCGTTGACTTCCATCTGAGATTCGCAAGGGAATGCCGTCACGGTGCTGGTGTCCTTGCCGAAGCCGTGCTCCACATGATACGGCTCCCAAGGGTTCTTCTCTTCGTTTTCGGCCACCACCATGCTGAACTTGTTGGGTGTGCCAATCGTGTCCATGTCTAGCTCCCCGACATAGGCGAACCCCACGTTCATCATGGTCAGCCGCAGCGCGCGCCCGATCACTATGTTGGCGGCTGATTGACGGCCCGGCCCCAGTGCGCCGCATCCGGAGTTGATGTTGAGTTTCCTGGCTATTGGCCCATTAACTATCAGGAAGGGAGTATGCGGGCCGGTTGACACCGCAACTGTGGTCAGATTGAACCGAGGGGCCGCTATGGCCTCAACGGCGGCGATCAGCACGGGGAGGTGCTCAGGGAGACAGCCAGCCATGACCGCGTTGACCGCTAGCTTTTGGACCGTGGCCACTCCATTGCCAGGACCCAGTATCGTAATGACTTCCCGCGGGTCCCGCTTGGTGCCCTTGAGCATCATCTCTACCTTGGCCGGCTGGGCCGCAACGATAGGAAAGCCGTCCCCCCAGCCTCGATCAAGGAACGATTGGTTCATCTTCTCCCAGCACTCGAGTTGGTCGACGCCTTGAAACGAAAACGTCTCTGTGTGTTTCGCGCCAGTTTCACGCACCTTTGGAGCTGTAAGCAAAGCCCCAACTATTTCGTCTATCCTCTCGTCGATGTGGCTACGAATTTGCTCAGGAGACAAATTGGTGAAGCCATGGGAAAATTCGGCCACCGGCAGCAATGACTGGTTATAGCCGAAAGCACGGGCGCTCGCATGTGCGTCCTTGACAAACCGATCTTCGGTCAGGGAAACTGTAGGGACACCGTTCTTCTCGAATTCGACGCTGTCGTGGACAAGCCACGTTGTACAACCCCCTCAGTCAGCAGTTGTTGCGACGATGGCATCGCACTTGCTGGCCAATGCTTCCTTGATCTGTTCCGGTTTGGTTGGTAGCTGGTACGTCAGGTACTGGAAGGTAATCCCCGGGTACCGCTTCGATAGAAGCTCGTCGATGCGCTTCAGAGCTGCATCGCCGCCCGGCTTAGTGTTCCAGAAGAGACCGATCTTCTTGTTGTTAAGGTCCTTCAGTCGCGGCGCTGGCAGTACCATCTTTTCACCGAGTTCCGCAACCGGATTCATGACCTCTAGATTCGCGCTCAAGTACATGTCCCTCCTTGATCAACCGTATTGCCGGATTACTGATGCTGGACAGCATCCAGGTAATATAAAAAGCTCGCCCCTCTCTGATGAAACGAGTGAAAACGCCATGCTTACGATAATATGGGAAATTACGTGTGGAGGCATTCTAGTTTGGCACTATTACTTTGTCAAGGGTGAAGCCTGTAAACCGTTTGCAGCGATATCTGGTTAGAACGTATGCCGGAATAGTACAGAAAGATGCCTGGCTGTTATGATGAGTCGTTACGGGAATTTGCCTGCGCCCAAACGGAACTACTCGAATACTCCTTGCTGAGACAGCTCCAGGAACTCCTCATCGCTCATACGCAAGAATTCGCGACAAACAAGTTCTGTATGCTCGCCGAGACAAGGTGCAGGTCGGAATGGCCGGGCGGGTGTTTGTGACATTTGTGCCGCCTCGCCGGCATGTGGCATGAGGCCGATTTCCGGATGTTCCATGAACCAGAAGTAATTCCGTGCCTTGAGCTGCTGGTCTTCAAGCACTGTCTTCCCGTTGTTTACCGGTGAGGCTGGTACACCAGCAGCCAGCATGCGATGGACAATTTCCTGAACAGGCATCAAAGCCGTCACCGAGTCGATAACTGAGTCAAGCTCGTCCTCGTTGCGCTTTCTATCGTCTAATTCTTTGAACCTCGTATCTTGAGGCCACTCCGGATGTAGCAAGGCTCCACAAAATGCATGCCACTGTTCGTCACTAAATACCGAGATGGCCACCCAGACATCTTCACCGGCGCACCGGTAGACGCCATGCGGGGCAGCGGAATCACATCTATTCCCGGTCCTCTTCATCACGTTCCCGTTGGCGGCATAGTCAACTATGGCCGGGAGAAGAAACTGCAATGATGCCTCCAATTGGGACAAGTCGATGCAGGTGCCTTTCCCCGTCTTGGCTCTTTTTACCAGGGCAGACATGATGGCCAGCGCACCGAATCGGGGCGCGACCATATCAGTATAGGCTCCGAAAGGGGGGCTCGGGTCTCGGTCTGGCCATCCCGTTAGCGTGGTAAAACCAGCAACGGCAGTGAGTTGCATGCCAAAAAGAGGTTGCCTTGCTCCGGGGCCGGTCTGCCCCTGCGCCGAGGATCGAAACATGATAATGTCCGGATTAATCGAACGCAGTTCTTCATAGCTGAGCCCCATCGACTCCATTACTCCAGGACGAAAGCTCTCACAGACCACGTCACCCCACGCTGCCAGTCGCCTGGCGACCTCTATACCCTTTGGCAGATGGAGATTAAGAGCAAAGCTGAGTTTGTTTGAGTTCTTGTAAACAAAGAAACCTGCCCTGTCTAACCCTGCCTTGTTGTCCTTGAACGGGCGAGAGGTGCGAAGGAAGTCGGGTTGAAGGCTGCTTTCGATTTTGACCACGGTTGCGCCGTAGTCAGCGAGATACTTGGTGGCTACCGGCCCTGCCGCGGACCAAGTAAAGTCCGCAATTTTCAGTCCGTTCAGCGCAATCTTCTGCATTAGCGCACACTATCTCTCTCTATATGATTCCATCATCGCGAAGGCGGACCAAGTCCATACGGGACAATCCCACTTCCCCTTCGTAGACCTCTTCGTTATGCTCGCCTATCATTGGCCAGCGTCGCCATAGGCCGCAGGCAGCATCACTGAACTTGACGAATCCGTCGGGGACTCGAATTTCTTGCCCGTCAGGCTCCAGCTTGATCGAGTCCCAGGCCATGCGGGACGCTAGCTGAGTGCTATTGCATACGTCATCAACTCCGGAGATGATGCCTATCATCAAGCCTCGTGCCAGGGCCTGTTCATGAATATGCTTCTTCGTCCGAGTCGAAAAGAAACGGCCGATGTGATCCTCAATTTGCCTCACCTGCACCGCCGAAGCCTTCGCCAAGTCAAACTCATCCCAGTCTACGTCATTCATGCAGGGATCAGGATGGCCTTCCTCCGTCAACCATCGGGTCATAGCTTTATTGTTACGAGCACCAGATACACCGCCAATGAGTGCGAAGACGACGAGACCGTCCGCGCAACCGTAGATTTGCCGGACGTTCACTGATTCGCTGAATCCGCCCCGGAATGCCCCCGTCCGTTTCAGAATGGTCTTGTTCAAGTAGTAGAACGGCACAGAGTGGAACGTTGCCAGCCCGAGACTCTCAAACACCGAGACATCCAACCGCTGTCCTTCTCCGGTCAACTGACGGTGCATGAGTGCGATGCTTGTTGCCATCGCAGCTTCGGCCCCGGCGTTGACGTAGGCCTGAGGCAGACTCACTCGCACAGGGGGTCGGTCAGGGTCACCGCAAAGGAACATCCACCCGCACCTGGCAACCAGTGTCAGATCACTGGCTGGCGCAAAGGCATCCGGACCGGTTTGGCCGTAATGCGTGATAGACACGTAGATGATCCCAGGCGATATCTGCCTTATGGCCTCGTACCCCAGCCCCAACTCGTCAAGATAACCAGGCGGATATGATTCCACCATGATATCAGAGGCACCAGCCAGTCTTTTGAACAGATACTGTCCTTCGGGTTTGGTTATGTCGAGGGTAATGCCCCTCTTGTTTGTGTTGAATGCCCACCAGAACAGGCTGTTCTCCGGATGCCGATTGTTGCCGTGGAAGGGTCCTTGTTTCCGAGCGTCGTCGCCGCCTGGCTTCTCGATTTTGATCACATCAGCTCCAAGATCGCCCAGAAGTTTGCTGCAGAGCAACCCTACTTCAGTGGTCAGGTCGAGAATCCTGTATCCTTTTAGCGGCGCTTCGGACTGATCCTTCATGGCTTATCTACCGTTGCCAGATAGCCGGACCAACCCTGAGAACCCGTGAGGGGCATACCCTGCCGTAGATCGTCTCGGCCATCTCGGCGGCCTCAATAACTTTTCGGATGTCCACGTTCGTTTCCACTCCCATGCCGTCGCACATGCTAACCAAGTCCTCAGTTGCGATATTGCCTACTGCCCCCGGCATCGCCGGAACGCCACCAAGTCCGCCAAATGAGGAGTCGACGGTAAGACACTTTATTCCCATCCCCATCAGAACCAGGATGTTGGCTATACCAAATCCACGAGCGTCATGAAAATGCGCGTTGATGGGCAAGCCGTCGAATTCACTTTTCACAAGAGAATACATTTCGACAACCTTGTCAGGGGTGGCCTGTCCTGTCGAGTCCGAAATCGAGAGCCGATCAGCGCCGGATTCGACCAGGCGGCGGGCAATATCAAGCACCTTCGACTTATCGACTGGGCCATCTATGGAGCATCCAAACGCAGCGCTAACAAAGGGATTCGTCTTGAATCCGAGGCTGCGCGCGCGAGCTATAAGGTCACCGACGTCTTTAAGATACTCATTGAGAGGTTTGTTGCTGATTCCATTGACCCGATAAGGGGCTTCGCTGGCCGACATAAGGAATATGATTTCGTGGGGGCATCCCGTCTCCCGCCTGATCTTCTCTGCCCTCTCCAGACCCTTGGGGTTCAGGACCAGCGCCGAGTAGACCACAGTTTCCGGTTTCCGTATCCCTCGTATTACATTCTCTGAATCCGCGACCTGCGGGTTCACACTGGAACTGACAAAGGACACGATGTTGATCTCAGTCAAACCAGCTTCGACTAGCTTGTCAATAATACGGATTTTGACCTCGGTAGGTAGAAGAGTGCTGATACTCTGAAACCCTTCCCGAGGGCCAACCTCTCGTATCTTCAACTTCGACGGCAGCCAGTCAACGGCGCTTATCAAGATTTCCTCCTGAAGGAGAATTTATTCACTTCTGCGGATTCAATACTCTTGAAGAGAATGAAGTGAATAGACGATACCGAGACGATATAACACCCGAGAACCAATGTCAAGCATGCGTGCAATAACCGCCTGTGATTTGCATAACATTCGGTGCCGCATCATAATGCTGGAAACAGTTGAATGTTGCATTTCCACGCGGGCACGATAGGTTTGTATGCAACTGTGCCCTGGTAACAACAGCGAGGATGTGGTCAAATTGAGCTCAAACGACCATGCGGCGGGAACCGTATTTGATATACAAAGATACTCGATCCACGACGGCCCTGGCATCAGGACCCTCGTCTTCTTGAAGGGTTGCCCTCTTCGCTGCAAATGGTGTTCCAACCCGGAGGGCCAAACCAATCGACCTCAGGTCAGATTCTTGGAATCACGCTGCGTTGGCGCATCTGTGTGCAATGCGATTTGTGCCAAGGCCTGCCCAGATGGGGCGATCATCGTATCGCCAGAAGGCAAGCCGAGTACAAACAGAGCGATTTGCCAGGGCTGCGGGCATTGCGCCCTTGCCTGCTCGTGGGAGGCCCGCCGGACCAGTGGGAGGAGTGTGACGGTAGAAGAGTTGATGGCGGAAATCCTGAAAGATGAGGCTTACTATAGAAGCTCAGGTGGCGGAGTGACCATCGGCGGAGGAGAACCACTCGAATATTTCGAGTTTGTCCGAAGTGTGTTAGAACGGTGCAGACATGAATCAATACACACTGCGATAGAAACCTGCGGTCATGGTCCCTGGCGTCACCTGAGATCAATAGCAGAGTTGGCGGATCTCATATACTTCGACATCAAACATATGGACAGCGTCGTCCACGCGCATCTGACGGGAGTGCCGAACACTCGCATTCTGAGCAACGCAAAGAAGCTTCTGTCCAGCGGCCTGACCACTGTAGTGGTGAGAGTCCCGGTGATACCCGGGAGCAACGATTCGGAAGAGACAATCCGGGACATCGCAAGGTTCGTGATTGAAGCCGGCGGCACGACAATAGAACTCATGCCTTACCACGCGCTGGGACGCTCCAAGTATGCCCAACTCGACCGTGAATACGAGCTATCCCAGACCCCTGTACCTGACCCGGGCCACATGAGCAACCTCCGTGCCCTGGCCGAATCTTTCGGCTTGACCGTTGTCGGAGGAACGGGGAGGTTGTAGTGCTCCAGTCAGGCGCGTCCGGGCACCAGAGACCTGAAGTACCTGACAATCTCATCCGTAGAAGTGCCTGGCAAGAATACCTCTCGTACCCCCGCTTGCTTGAGAACAGTGATGTCGTTACCGGGAATCACGCCTCCAAGGATGACTGGGATGTCCAACCCTTCTTCTTTGAGCAACTTGGTCAAGAGTGGGATAGATGTCAGGTGGCCGCCAGAAAGCAGGCTAACCCCGATGACGTCAACGTCCTCTTGAATGGCTGCTGCCACCAGGTCGGCAGGCGTGCGCCGCAGCCCAAGGTATATAACCTCCATGCCAGCGTCTCTGAGAGCATGGCTCACGACTGCAGCTCCCCTCTCATGGCCATCCAATCCGATCTTCCCCATCAGCACTCGTATTCTTTGTTTTTCATTCATCGCGCCGTCCAACCCATGAGTACTTCACTAAGGCCTGTATTCTCCGTACACCTCACGCATTGCATCGCATATCTCTCCCACTGTAGCGTACGCCGAAACTGCTTCGATTACACTCGGTACCAGGTTATCCCCTTTTCTTGCAGCCGCTTTCACTTTATCCAGAGTGCGGTTTGCCACAGCGTTGTTGCGCGTTGCCCGTAGAATTCTTAGCTTTTCTACCTGCTGGTCGCGAATCGAACTATCAACCTCTATGGGCTTGATCGTCATGTCCTCCTGTTCTTCCCTGTGGACGTTGATTCCAACAACAGGGCTCTCCCCCGACTGAACCTCCAATTGCTGTTTGTATGCTGACTCGAAGATCTGGTTGCGGACCCAGCCGTTATCAATGGCGGCCAGCATGCCACCCATATCGTCAATCTTGTTGATCAACGCACGCATCTCGTCTTCAAATTGGCAGGTGAGAGTCTCGATGGCGTATGATCCCCCGAGAGGATCGCCCACGCCGCAAATATCCGTTTCCAACATGGTGACCTGCATTACCCTGAGCTGCATTTTGGCCATTTCAGCAGACGGCAGCCCCCATCCCTCACCGAAGGGGTGACAGTGCAAGTGTTCGCCCCCGGAGAGAAGACCGATTAGCATCTCGATAGTCCCGCGAACAACGTTGTTTAGGGGTTGCTGCCTCGTGAAGCTGACTCCAGAGGAATGTGTCCGCAAACGCAAGGCCAGGTTCTCAGGGTTTGTCAGGCCGTAACGTTCACTCAAAAGCCTTGCCCACAATCGCCGCGTGGCCCTCAAGCGGGCCACTTCTTCGATGAACTTGCATTGCACCCCGAATTGTGCCCACCATCGCCGCACAACCTGTTCCGGCTTCAAGCCTCTCTGCACGCACCCGTCTATGTAAGCCAGCCCGTTGGCCAGGGTGAACGCCGATTCTTGAGCTGCGGTTGCGCCCAATCCGCGCATATGACTTCCGCACAGGATCAGGGGCTCGCATTTGGGCAAATATCGTACGGCATATTCAATGGCATCTACAGTGATCTTGAAGCCCGCCTCAGGCGGGAATATCCAGGCGCCACGGGCAATATACTCCTTCAGAATGTCATTCTGGGACCAGAACACAAGGTTACGCGGGTCCATATTTCTTTGCCTGCACAGCGCAATGACCCATCCGTACCAGATTGAGGGTGTGGCGTTGGCCGTCGTGCCCAGCTCACTCAACTTCTCCAGACTGATTCCGTCAAAGAGTTCTTCGACATCTTTCAGGCTGCACACAGAAATGCCCATTTGCCCCACTTCTCCCTCTGCCATGGGATGGTCGGCATCATACCCAACCTGCGTGGGAAGATCCAAGGCAACGACCAAGCTGGTGGCGCCGTTTTCAATCAAGTACTTCCAACGCTTGTTGGTCTCTTCGGCCAAACCATGGCCCGCATATTGGCCGAGGATGGGATTGTAAGATCGATACCAGTTGGGCATTGACGAACGGGTGAAAGGGGGCATCCCCGGGAAAGAGAGGTCCTTGTTGAAATCGAATCCTGCCTCTTTCAAATCGAGCGGCGTGTAGAGAGGCTTCAACTTCTGGCCGGAAGAAGTAACCCACTCCCGAAGGTCGGGGTTGGCCCGCAGGTAATCCTTCAAGACGCGTGTTGTCCACACGTCCTGCTCCTGAATGATCTTCTCGATTTCAGACATCTCGCTGCCTCGCCATCAGGATTTTCTGGAGACTACCGCTGCAAGCCAAACGGCCAGATGGTCCCTTGCCAGATCACCGGGCACAGACGAATACAGATAGTCGGCCCCTATCATGGCTCCCACTACAATCGCCTGTCGCCACATCATTCCGACTGCGTCCGGTTTGTCATTCGCGACCGACTACCCGCATTTGTTCTGTATCCAGGCAACTATGTCATCCAATCGGCTCCCCATGGCAAAGACCTCGGAGACTCCCATCTGCTTCAAGACAGGAATATCCTCAGGCCGGATGAAGCCTCCAACCAGTACCGGGCAGTCTACGCCTCTTTCATGAAGGTGCTTCATGAGCCGGGGCACCAGCGACATATGAGCGTCTGCCAGGGAGCTGATGCCAATCACGTCCGGGTCTTCCTGGGCTGCTGCCTGCGATATCTGTTCCGGAAAATTCCTGCGACCAAGATACAGGACTTCCATGCCGGCATCTTTCAATGCCAGCGCAACGGTCACCACACCGCGATCATGACCGTCCAACCCCAGCTTGGTCAGCATAACTTTGATCCTTTTTTGCTTCATCGGGAGTGTGTTTCCTTTCCGTGCCTGGATTGAACGCTCCTTATCATCGCGGGGAACATGCTACGCCATGCCATCTAGAAAAGGGCTGCTTCTCGGAAACCTCCCCATACATCTTTGAGGGCGCGGCAAATCTCACCGTTCGTGGCATAGGCCGCGACAGCGCCCATGATGGGTGGAACCAGGTTGTTGCTTGCGCTTGCTTCAAGAACAGCTATCGCCTTGATTTCTTCAAGGCTCTTTCTGACCTTTCGGCTGTCTCGTTTCTTCTTTAGCTCCATTATCTCGTTCTTACGTTTTTCGTCAAGCGCCGGGTCGGCGCGATAGACCTGTATGGGCTTCTGCTCTTCTCCCACACTCCGGTATATATTGAAGCCTATTCGCTTTGTTTGCCCGCTTTCCAGTTTCCGCTGGGCCTGATACCCATCTTTGGCGATGACACTCTGGGCATATCCGTTTTCAATACACTTGACTATACCTCCGCGATCATCTACCTCTTTCAGTTCTTTCCAGACCCTTTCCTCGGTCTCCAGTGTCAGGCACTCGATGAAGTAAGAGCCCGCCAATGGGTCGACTGTGCTATCCACGCCTGTTTCGTAGGCTACCACGTTCTGGAACCTCACTGCATCGACGACCGCCTGTTGGCTGGGTATGCCAAACTGCTCGTCATACGTTCGAGCGTCAACGAACTGTACCCCTGACAGGGCTGCAGCGAAGGTAGCGAGCGTAATGCGACCGATATTGTTCAAGTATTGCTCTCGGAACAGCCCGCTGCCGCCGTGACCAGCATAGAAACGGCATTGCAGCGAAGCCGGCTTCCTGGCTTTGAATCTATCCCTCAGGACCTTCGCCCAAATCTTGCGCATGGCCCGGTACTTGGCAATCTCCTCCCAGAAGCAATAATGATCACAACCGGGCTGGAACATCATCGTAGGAGCCAATTGGTCTACATCCACCCCGCGGTCCACAGCCGCCTGGAGGTAGGCAAAGCCGTTGGCAAGGGCATAGGCCGCTTCATGGATCTTGTTCGCCCCTTTCTCGGACAGGGCAACACCACAGACAGTGATGGCCTGGTACCTGGGAAGGTGAGCGCCGACATAAGACAGCGTATCTCCGACAAGGCGAACTCCTTGCTGAGGCGAAAAGATGTAGTTCCCTCTCGATAAATGCTCCTTCAGAGAGTCGCCCTGGAGGAGACCTACAATCTCATTGTCTTCCATACCCCGCTTGTGTGCGAGAATGGTGTGGTTGGCGAGACCCACCATGGCTGGAGACTCGCTAAGCGTCTGGTTAATCCCTATTTTGCGCAAGTCGATGCCATCAAAAGCAGCTTCCCAGTCCATCTGGGTGACCATGGTCAAGCCAACCCGGCCAATCTCTCCCTCCGCCATAGGGTCATCTGGATCAAGGCCCTGCTGGCAAGGCAGATCGTACGCCACGTTAATTGTGGTCTGTCCGGCATCTATCTGAGCCCTCCATATCTTGTTGGTGTCGACAGGGTCAGCGTGTCCTGAGTAGGCAACCCTCTCCCAGAACTTGGCTCGATAGCCTATTGCGTTGTGGCTCCTGGTATAGGGATATTCACCCGGAAATCCAACATCCCTAAGGTAGTCGAATCCTTTGTCGGCTAGGTCGAGTGGTGTGTAAACTCTCTTAATAGGGATGCCTGACTCAGTAGCGAATGATTTCGACTCTGTCTTGAAATCGTCCTCATGCTTATTCTCCCAGTCCTTGAAGGCTTCGCGCAGTTCCTCGATCGCCTTCTTCTCATGTAGCTCCAATCTGCACCTCCAGTGAACATGGGCAAATCGCCCACATTCTCTCCGTTAAGTGAAACTCCTGCCAGATTCCAAGCGGCCTTGTCAACTGCCCTGCCCTTATGACAATATGAGTGGATCTGGTCCGGGAGTATCTCTGACGATAAACACGGGGCACATTGAACAATGCCGTATTCTAGTGAGAGAACAAAGTCCCGTCAAGTAAACGCATATCTACAGAAACGCAAGGCCCACTGGTCCAACTGCTCCATCCTGTTGTCACTTGGAGGTCTGCCAGAGCATACTGATCATGCGCCATGCGTCTCGTCCTCCGGTCAACGATTGGCCTGCAGGTCTCAAAACGCCTGCGGCAATGTGCATCGCTGAACGCAATATCCTGCAGACCATATGCGTTTGACAACACATATTCGCTACTGCGATATTATGCAATCCTACTGCATCCTGCCAGAAGCTGTATTCTGGACGCTGCGTTGAACGATTGTGACGATAGGTGAGGTGATTGTTGCTTCAATGCAGACAAGTTGCGCGATACGGTATGGAGTGCCGGGATACGATGGGGATACCAACATTAAGCTCCAGGAAGAATGACGCTCATACCGTCGACAAGCTGTTCGGCAAGCGTTCGACAATTCCTTGGAGGACAGTATCAGGCATAAGTGCTAGAATTACGATTATGCTTCAGCTTGGCGGTGCCACAGTACCATGCAGCGTTTCATTGTAACCCGTCTCATACAAGGCCTTTTCACTTTGGTCGCCGTCAGCGTCCTGGTCTTTTCCCTCACGAGGATCAGCGGCGACCCCAGAGACCTTCTCCTGCCACCTGAGATGCCGAAGGAAGAATACGATCGTATAGGCACGACCATGGGACTTGATAGGCCACTGCCGGTGCAGTATCTTGCTTTCCTGAGCAAGTTCGCCAAGGGTGACCTCGGGATATCTGTGCGCAACAGGCAGCCTGTGATGGACATGATCGGTGAGCGTCTACCCAATTCCGGCAAACTGGCTCTCCTGGCCATGCTGTTTGCCATCCTGCTGGGCTTCCCGTTGGGCGTCATTGCTGCGGTGAAGAAGGGCAGTGGCGTTGATTCTGTGGCCCAAGTGGTGGCCGTCTTGGGTCAGGCCACACCCGGGTTCTGGATTGCCATCATTCTAATCATGGTCTTTTCCGTGCAGCTTCGTTGGTTTCCACCATTCGGCGCGGAAACTCCCGGAAGCTATGTCTTACCGGCCTTCACCATGGGGTGGATTGGTGCGGGCGGCATATGCCGTCTGGTTCGTTCAGGCATGCTTGAGGTACTTGACGCTGAGTATATCACGCTGGCCCGCAGCAAAGGCGTACCGGAGATTCGGGTAATCTGGAAACATGCTTTGAGGAACGCCCTTATCCCCGTGGTCACTTTCATGGGTTTCTGGTTTTCCACCATTGTTGGCATGGCAGTAATCGTGGAAACGGTTTTCGCTTGGCCGGGCATCGGCAGACTCGGGTACGAAGGCCTGTTGTGGCGCGATTATCCCGTTGTTCAGGGGGTTGTAATGGTAACCGCAACGATTGTGATAGTTGCGAACTTGGTCGTGGATGTCCTGTATACCTACATCAACCCAAGGGTGAGGTACTAGCATGGCAACGATGGATCACGTCATGGGTTGGGTTAGAGGCAAACTGCGGACGGTCTATTCAGGACACAAGACCATATACATAATGGCATGGGTCGTCGTCATTGGTGTGATTCTTGTTGCCATCTTTGCCAACCTCGTCTCCCCTCATTCTCCGTATGCGCAATCTCTACCCAACCGACTCCTACCGCCGGCATGGGTCGATGGCGGCAACACAGCGTACCTTCTCGGGACAGACAAGCTAGGCCGTGACATCTTGAGCCGACTGATTTACGGCGCCCGTGTTTCTCTTATCGTAGCCGCCGTGGCGCTGATCCCAGCGGCGTTCGTTGGAGTCGCGCTCGGCCTGCCATCCGGCTATTTCGGCCGTCGCTTAGATAGCCTCATAATGAGGACCTGTGACGCCGCCCTGGCCTTCCCGCCAATTGTCATCGCCCTGCCTCTCGCGGTTGCCTTGGGCCCGAGTTTCTTCAACCTCGTCGCCGTCCTGGTGGCGGTGTTATGGGCCAGGTATGCCAGGCTGGTGAGAGGGGAAGTACTGGCTTGGAAGCAGCGTGATTTCATTTCTTATGCGCGGGCAGTGGGGACTTCGCCCTTTCGAATCATGACGCGACATCTGTTCCCGAACATACTTAACAGCCTTGTTGTCCTCATGGCCCTTCAGGCAGGGTATGTGATTATCATGGAAGCCTCACTCAGTTTTCTCGGAATAGGAGTGCCGCCTCAGATCCCTACTTGGGGCAGCATGACTGCAGACGGGGCTGCGCTGTTGAACAGTGCGTGGTGGGTTTCACTGTTCCCTGGCCTGGCAATAGTCATTACATGTCTGGCGTTGAACCTGATCGGAGACTGGCTCCGGGAGGTTTTGGACCCAAAGCAGCGTCAGGTCTAAGGCTGATGATACAGATGGCAGGCCACCGTATGGCCCGGCGTTGCTTCCAGCGATTGTGGCTCAGTCTCGGAACAACCTGCTGACTTCTGTGGGCAACGTGGGTTGAAGTGGCACCCAGGCGGGGGGTTTAACGGACTCGGCACTTCTCCGCCAAGAATAATGCGTTTGTGCTTAATCGATGGATGGCCCGGCAGCGTCGCCGAAATCAACGCCTGTGTATACGGGTGTGCCGGATGAGCGAAGAGTTCCTCGCAAGGCGCCGACTCTACTATCTTGCCCATGTACATCACGGCCACGAATGTGCTCATGTACCGCACTGTGGCTAGATTATGAGCTATCATCAGGTACGCAAGGCTGGGGTCATCGCGTTGAATCGTTTTGAGCAGGTTCATTATCTGGGCACTGATGGAAACATCCAAGGCGCTGATTGGCTCGTCCAGAATGACCAGGCGCGGGCTGGCCACTAGGGCACGCGCCAGAGCTATTCGCTGTCTTTGGCCTCCGCTGAATTCATGCGGGTAGAGAGAGGCGTTTTCTCGCGGCAACCCCACTCTTTCCAGAGCATGGGCAATGCGCTCGTTACGCTCAGATTTGCTGATACCACCCAGGTTGGCAACAACCGGCTCCGAGATAATCTCCCGCACACGCCAGCGAGGGTTAAGCGAAGAATAAGGGTCCTGGAATACCGCTTGAATTGATCTCCGGTACTGTGAAAGGGCGTTGCTCTTCATCTGGTGTACCTCTTGCCTGTCGAACTGAAGAGAACCGCCTGATATGTCCTCCAGGCGGAGGATAAGCTTGGAGACAGTGGTCTTGCCGCATCCAGATTCGCCCACCAGACCGAAGCTGTCGCCAGCGCGAATCCTGAAGTCTACTCCGTCGACAGCCTTCACCCATCCTTTTATCCTGGCGAAAAGCAGGCCTCGAGTTACTGGGAAATGCTTCTTCAGGCCCTTGGCCTCCAACAGAGGTGCTTCCATCTTAGTTTACGTGCCAGCAGCTGGCGGTATGGTCCGTCCCTACAATTACCTCGGGAGGATATTCCCCGTCACAAACCGCGCCTTTGCCCGAACAACGAGGCAAGAAGGCACAATGTCGGGGAAGGCGAAGCAAGTTCGGCGGCTGCCCCTCGATCGAATACAGTGTGTCAACGCGCTTGGTCAACGAAGGCACCGACGCCATTAAGGCCCTGGTGTAGGGATGTTTTGGATGATCAAACAACTCCACTACCGGGGCACTTTCGATAATGCGTCCGGCGTACATCACAGCCACCCGGTCGCAAATCTCCGCCACTACTCCAAAATCGTGGGTAATCAGGAGGATCGAAAGATTGGTCCGTTTCTGGGTCTCTTTCAGAAGGCGCAGGAAATCGGCCTGGGTTGTGACGTCCAGGGCCGTGGTGGGCTCATCTGCAATCAATAGTTGCGGCTCACAGGAGAGCCCGATTGACCCAACCACCCGCTGCCTCATCCCCCCACTCAACTGATGAGGGAAGTGCCTGACTATGACCTCTGGTGAGGGGATCCGCATAAGTTCAAGCAAGCGATAGGCCTTTTTCCGCAGGTCATCCCCTTTCAACTTCTGATGTAGCTTCAGTGGCTCGGTAATCTGATCACCTATGGTGAATACCGGATTGAGGCTGCACATCGGGTCCTGGAGAATCACGCCTATCTTCTGGCCCCGGATCTTTGACATCTCCTTCTCGCTCTTGGCCAGAAGGTCTTCCCCGTCCAGCAGGATCGTTCCTGCCACAATCCTCCCAGCAGGCCGGGGAAGCAGCCGGAGCAAGGACAAACTGGTAATGGTCTTGCCGCTTCCGGACTCACCTACCAGACCCAGGACCTCTCCCTGGCGCAGATACAAGCTTACACCATCCACCGCCTTTATGACGCCCCGCCGCAGATAGAAGTAGGTCTTCAGTCCTTGGACCTCAAGTACTATTCTGCCAAGCTGCTTTGATTCCGTTTCAGCCCTCATCTGATACAGGTCATGCGGGATAGTCGCGTTGTAGAGTTACGACAGAATACACCAAGCGCCGCCATAACGGCAGCGCCTGATGTATTCTCCATGCTGTGTCTGTCATTTGCTGCCGAGATTAGCGCCTCATTACCAGATACTGATAGCCCAGATCCCAGGCAACCAATGGGAACTGCCAGTCAGTCACCGACTTAACTGTGGCAAAAATCGGGCCAGTGTTCGCTACGGGAACCTCCAGGAAATTGTCGTAGGAATACTGTATTATCTTGCCCTGAAGTGAAGTCCAGGTGGCCAGATCAGGTGCAGCGAGCGTTTGTGAGATGATCGCATCGAGAGCAGGGTCCTGGGTGACATGGACATTGCCTGTGCTGAAAAAGTAGCCGTTCCAACCGGCATTGCCTACGGCCCGTGTGGCCACCGGATTCGTCTGGAGGCTATTAGACAACTTGCCCGCGGACCACAGTGGCCTTATGGTACCCCAGTCCGTGGCCTTAATATTCACCTTGATGCCGATCGCCTCCCAGTAGCCCACTAAAGCCTGAGCCAGTTGCGGCATTTCCGGGCTCGTTCCCTTGGCATAGGAATAGAAGTCAACGGTGAAGCCGCTGCCAAACCCTGCGTCAGCCAGCAATCTCTTGGCACGGGCCTGATCAAACGGATATACCTTCAGACCCTTGGGGGCGCCCAAGGTCAGGACATTGTTTGCCTGAGGGCCGCTCGCTGCGGGCTCGGCCATGCCTTTGTAGAAGAACTTGGAGATCTCTTCACGATTAATAGCGATGTTCATGGCTTCCCGCACCCGCTTGTCATTATATGGCGCGATCTTTTCCCACTGGTTGTTGAACGAAGCTCCCACAGTGGTCGCGGCCGTGTTGCTGAAGAAGTTGAATGTGCCGCTCACTTGTTGAAGATTATCCGCGCTAATGGCAATAATATCCACCGCTCCGGTTTTAAGGGCAGCGATGCGTGTGGACTCTTCTGGGATTATCTGGAAGGTCAAGGTCTGATATTTGGGAACGCCGATGAGCCAGTGGTTAGGCATCGCTTCCAGCACAAGACGTGTGCCGCGCACCTGCTCAGAAAAGCGATATGGACCGCTACCGATTGGCTTCTTGCTGAAAGCTGCATCGCCCATGGATTCGACGACCTTCTTCGGTACAACTGCCCCTTCCAGACCAGGCCCTGCCAGCGAAAGATAGTAAGGCACGAAGATGCTGGGAGTCTTGGTATTAACCACGAGTGTATAGGGATCAACAACCTGAATGTCCTTGAGTATGGGACGAAGCAGCCCCGCAGTATTGGACTGGGTGTTTTCCGGGCGGATAGCCCTCTCGATAGAAAACTTAGCGTCCTCAGCGGTGACAAGGTCACCATTCTGGAAAGTTATGCCTTTGCGTAGGGTAAAGGTATAGGACATTCCATCGGCGGAAACCTTCCAGTCACTCGCGAGGCCTGTATCCTTGGACAAGTCTCCGGTCTTGGGATCCACGCCTACAATGTGATCATAAATCAGCCGCGCGTAGGACAGACTTGCCAAGGCGGCATAGAAGGGATCAACTTCTTCGGTCGAGAGTTCGGCCACACCGATACGCAGGTTGCCGGTGGGACGGACCGGAGTCGACGTTGTGGCCGGTGCACTTGTCTTTGAAGTAGGTGTACTTGTCGTTGAAGTAGGTGCACTTGTCGTTGAAGTAGGTGCACTTGTCGTTGAAGTCGGCGAAGTACTCACCGCCTTCGATGCGCAGGCCAGCGTCAGGGACAAGAATATTGCACCCAAGAGCAGAACCGAGAACCTTTTCATGCTTTCCGCCTCCGGTTGTTTCCAGTTCGTGATCCCCACATGTAGACAGGCTTATGCGAACTTGCCCGTTATTGTAGATGTGGGAGACGAACTTGTCAAAAAGGACAGCAGATCGCGGCGAAAATGGCGCGGTGCGCCATCTTTCCTCTTGCAGGGACGGCTGCCGACGTGGTTGACTCCACATCTTCCTCGTGAATTGCTCCTACCTGAGGAGCAACCACACTGTACGGTTGAGCGGCAAAGTCGCGCTGATCACAGGAGCATCCAACAAGCTTGGGTTCGGACGCGCCATAGCAGTCCGGCTGGCAAGCGAAGCAGCAGACATTGTGGTGACGGCGAGGTAAATGCGGACAGAGAACCTGTCTGAAGATGATCGCATTGAAGGCTGGCAGGGACTGGAAAGCGCAGAGGAGGAAATCCGTGGCCTGGTGGCGTGCTGCATGGTCTTTGTGCCGCGATTCTCGATGTCTTCGAGTTGAAAAGGGCCGGCATAATGTCAAGAAGTTGACATTATGCCGGCCCCCGTGAGTATTATTATAGATATGGACATAGTGATGTAGAGGAGAAGCCCATGGTAGCCACAGCACCTTTTATGGACGGAGTCAAGAAGCAGTTGGTGTTCGACCCCGGTGTCAAGCACCCGATCACAAGCAGGACTGCTTTTCTAAGGGAAGAGGTAATTCGAGCAAAGCCTAAGATATTCTCCGAGAGAGGCGCCCTGGCTACCGACTCGATGCGGGAAACCGAGGGGGAGCCCATGATAATCCGTCGAGCGAAGGTCCTGGAGAAGGTGCTTAACGGCATGAGCCTGGTGATTTGGCCGGGTGAACTGATTGTGGGAAACCATGCACCGGAGCGACGCGGCGCACCGGTGTTCCCTGAATTCGGTATGCACACCCTGGTCGATGAACTGGACGGGAACCCTGTACGACCTGATCAGCGACCGGCAGACAGGTTTCTTATCGATGAACAGGATGAGGCTGCCGTCAGGAAGTTTGCGCCCTGGTGGAAAGGGCGGACAATCGACGAGTACAAGCTGAAACTACTACCCCTGGCAGCCCGAAAGGCTTATTTCGAGCAGGCGGTGTTCAGCACAACCCAGGGGGCCGCAGGGGCCGTCGGCCATCTCATAGTTGACTATCGTAAGCTTCTGCAGAAGGGGTTGGCGGGGATTATCCAGGAAGTCAAGGATGAACTCGCGAAGGTGAAGTCCTGGGAAGCACAGGAATTCCAGAAGCGTTACTTCTATGAGGCGTTGATTATCAGTCTGCAAGCTACCATCGACTTCAGCAGGCGCTACGGCCAATTGGCTCGGCACATGGCCGCTGCTGAAACCAATCAGTCCAGGGCGGCCGAACTGGTCAAGATCGCAGAGAACTGCGAGTGGGTGCCGGCGAACCCGGCGCGAACCTTCTGGGAGGCCGCGCAATCAGTGTGGATTGTTCACCTGGCTGTTCAGCTCGAATCCAACGGTCACTCGGTATCTTTCGGTCGGTTCGATCAGTACATGTATCCGTTTTACGAGGGGGACAAGGCTGCCGGAAGGATCACGCCTGAGGCGGCTCTGGAACTCACAGAATGCCTGTGGATCAAGTCCATGGAGTTGAACAAGTTTCGTTGCTGGCCTCATACGAGGGTACTGAACGGTTACCCGATGTTTCAGAATGTGACCCTCGCCGGGCAGACCAA